>Ga0335085_10001012_pt1 | contig 66556 bp, 51 predicted proteins | sample Lox_Sample_45_FD_206712 | JGI IMG/M metagenome (GOLD analysis project Ga0335085, IMG submission 206712) | Soil microbial communities from Loxahatchee National Wildlife Refuge, Florida, United States - Lox_Sample_4.5 | ecosystem: Environmental > Terrestrial > Soil > Wetlands | place: USA... | reverse complement strand
TGGCCGGAGGCGTTAACTAGAATAGCAATATGGTGCCCCTCCCCCTCCCCCTTCCCGAGCTAAAATATCCGGAATCAGCGACTTAAGCTGCACTATCCGGGCAAAATCTTGAGCCCCAAGGGGTTAGAGGCAAAATATTCCGGACAAAGGAGTTAGGTAGCAGCCCCGGCCGGATTGCGTTGTCAATGAGCTATTGGACAATCAATGTAATTATCTTTTTGTGTGATGGTTTTGTCAAGGAGTTGAATCACAATGGGAAGTTTTCCTGTAAAAGAAACGGGGTGGCCGCGAGGCCACCCCGTACTCCTGGGGAAGGTACAGGAGGTTAGAAGGTGAACTTCACTGCAAACTCCATCACGCGACGGCCGACTTTGCCGAGAGGCTTGCCGTTGGTCGTTCCGTTGCTGTTGCACTCTGGTTGTCCCGGACTGCACGACGTGGGCTGAATGTAGCCGCCCGCACCGTCGCGAATCTGGTTGAGCCCGGTGAAGTTAAGGTTCAAGTCGCTCCCCAATCCGAATTGCGGCAGAGGATGGTTGAGGAAGTTGAACGCGTTGACACGGAACTGGACCCCCATGCTCTCTCGAATCTTGAAGTTCTTGTAGAGCGAGAGGTCGTGGTTCATGTACGCCGGGCCGTGAATGTACGGCCAGATGGATGGGCCGTTTTTCCCCGGGATGAAGTTTCCGTTTGCATCCTCGCCAGCAGGAATCGGCGAGGTGAAGCAGTTGGGGTTGAAATACTGACCACTCGCCAGACCGACTCTCGGATCGCAGAGGAGAATGGGCACGGCCCGTTGACCGCTGGTTCCGAAGACCTGATTCGCGCTGGCGTCGTAGGTAGCGTTGAGGTTGCCATTCGAATTGGGCTGAATGGGCGCGCCGCTCTGTACTTGCGAAATACCCGAGAACTCCCACCCGTTGATCACTCCGCTCAGGAACGGATTTCCATGAATGGGGCTGGGCAGGTGAACGACATAGGCGATGTTGAAGATGTGAGTGTGATCGTACCCAAGTGGAGCGTAATTGTTGCCGAGCACGAAGGCATCATTGATCTGACCATCGCCGGTTCCGTTGTTGGTTTGGCCGTCGCGGATGCCCATGACCTTGCTCCAGGTGTAGTTGGCCATGAAGGTGATCGGGCCCCGCTGCTTCTGCCAACTGATCATCATCGCGTTGTAGTTGGAGTAGCTGCCATGGGTGTTGATGACCAAGGCTTGGTCATAGTTCAAGTACGGGAAGTAATTATGGAGCAGGGACTGGGCCAGTGCGTTGCCGTTCGGATCCGAGTACTTGTTGCCGCTGGGTACTATGCATCCGTACAAGGTCGGGCCGCTGTTCATGTAGGCGCCGGTGCCAGCACGACCGTCTGCGCAGCTCTGTTCCCAAACATTTTCACCGGTCACGGGATCAGGTCCATAGAGGGCCCCAAGGGGAACCTTGTTGATGTTGGGATAGAACTGAACGTTGGTTCCATTTCCGGCGAGCAGGGCGTTCCGTGTCCGGTTGCCCTGGTATTGCAGTTCCAGGGTTGACTTCCACGGGAGCGCCTGGGAAACGATGACACTCCAGTTTTCGGTGTACGGAGTTTTGTTGTCGCCGAGCTTCAACACGCTGATATTTCCGTTGCCGGCAATCGCGGGCGAGAATGTTGCGGCGGCGCAATTCACCGCGTCCGCCATTTTTGATAGCGAACCGAGGTTGGAACAACTGGTGCTCCGGATTCCCTGCGGCTGATCCTGGCCGCCACCGATGTCATTGCCCGACACCTGCCAACGGTACACGCCAAACCCGCCACGCAGGACGGTCTTGCCGGTGCCGAACAAGTCGTAGGCCACGCCGATGCGAGGCGCATAGTAGAAGGTCGGAGAGGTCCAGCCTGAGAGAGGAACTTTGCTGTTTACGCCGTGCCAGGTCAGACCGGTCCACTGCGGGGAATTCTCAGTGTCGTTGCTGTAGAGAGACGGATCCCAACTGGCGATTCCTTTCCCGTTGTCAACGAACCACTGACCCTCGTGATCCAAACGGAGACCCAAAGTGAGGGTCATTTTCCGCGTCGCTTTCCACTGATCTTGCGCATACATCGAGATCTGGCGGTACTCCTGGAGATTGATGGGAATGTGTTCGTTCTGGGAGTAAGTACCATGGCCGAGCACAAAATCGGCCATTGCGTTCCCGGATGTGTTCCCGTTGTAGTTATCAAAATCGTAGATCCCCTGGCCCCACTGGTTGTAACCCTCCGTCTGGTTATTGGTGTTCTGATCCCAGTAGAAGCCAGCCTTCAGGGTGTGGGTTCCAATCACCTTGGAAACGTTGTCCGAAATGGAAGGTACGCGAGAGTCTTTACCAAAGGAGTTGTTGGCCCATCCGGTCTTGGGGAACCCGGGGGCGTAGTAAATGGGCATACAACCGCTGTTGCCTGATATCACGCAGCCGCCCCAACTCTGCATGTTCGGGAGTTGCGGCAGAATGTTGGCATCGAATGGTCCGTGTGCGGTGTACCCGTACGTGGCTGGATCCATGCCCTTGGGGTCGTTCGGTTGGAACGGATTGATGAAATAGGCGTAGCCAAACGTCAAGTCGTTGGTCAGCGTTGGGCTAAACACCGTCGTTACGCTTACGTTGGCGGTCCGTGACTTTTGCGGAGTTCCCATCCCGGTTGGGTAGGGAATCGTATTCCCCGGCCACCACCAAACGCCGACGTTGTTGATGTCTTTCTCATTCTGCCATGTGTAGCTGCCGGAGATTTTGGTGCTTTGCGTCACGTTGTAGTCGACACGCACGCGATATTCCCAGCGGTTCACCGGAGCGTTGTTGTTGTATTGAAAGTTGAAGGGGTCATCGAGAGTTGGGGTATGGTTTGGCATTGGGAAAGATTTGGCCAATGCCAGCGCGTTGGGGTCCATGACGCTCAGCGGGATGTAGCCACCCGAATTCTTCAATATCTGGCCTTCAGGCGAGGTGCAGTAGCCGCCATACCACCAATCACCAGTGTGCGAGGCACCGCAGGGAGCCTGGGCTGTGCCGTCGCGATTTGTATTGACAACTGAGCCGTCAGGATTGCGTTGTTGGTCCAAGTGGAGCGAAGCCAAGTAAGGCTCGGTGAAGTTACCGCAAGGGCCGTCGATTCCAGCGGCCTGACAGTCGGCCAAAGGTGCACCGCCCAACATGTCCGCAGTCGGAATCACGTTCTCGATGAGAGTTCCGACCGGCTGCTGCTTCATGTACTCGTATGCCGTGAAGAAAAACAGCTTGTCGCGGTTCTTATTGAAGTTTGTGCCCGGGATGATCACCGGCCCGCCGAGGGTGCCGCCCGGATAGTAATAGCTATCCTGAGGAGCTTTGAATCCTCGATTGTTGAACCACCAATCGTTCGCATTGAAGGTTCCGTTACGCGTGTACATGTAAGCGCTGCCGTGGAAGTCCTTGCCACCGCTCTTGCCGATGGCCTGGAAAGTTACCGGACCCTTTGCGGCTTCCGCGCCATAGGTCGCGTTCAGGATGGTGACTTCCTGGGTCATGTCCTGGTTGATGTTGGCGACCTGCGTTCCCTGGTTACCGGGATCGACGATCTGGGCACCGTCGGTGGTCATTGACAAACCGCCGTAGGGCTGTCCGCCACTGGCGCTGTACATTCCGATGGGACCGGTGTTGGTCTGCGTCGTCAAGCTGCTGAACTGAGTCTGATTCAGGCCGGTGTTCATACCCATGCCGGGCATGATCTTGATCAATTCGGCTGCATCGCGGCCCTGGATCGCCATCTCGGGCAGCATCTGGCTGGTGATGGTTTGGCGGCTTTCGCTGGTGGTCAGAGGCACGATCTCAGTTTCAGCCGAGACCTCGATCTTTTCCGTTTCCGCGCCCATCTTGAGGACGAGGTTGGACAGAGTGCGGTTCTCAGCCTGGTTGAAGACGACATCCTTCTGTTCCCAGCCACTGAACCCTTTCGCGGTGATGGTCACCGTATAAGAGCCGGGCTCTACGCCTGCGAAATAAAAGAATCCCTCGCCGTTGGTGACCGTGGTACGCGCCACGCCGGTGGATTGGTCTTTCAGAGAAACTTGTGCGCCGGCAACCACGGCTTGCGCCGGGTCATAGACGGTACCCGACAGAGATCCGCGCCGGACTTGGGCAAATAAGGATGGCTGAGCTACTAGCAGAATGATCGCCACCATCGCAATGACTACGAGGGTCATTCGCAACCAGTCAGAACCACGATGTTCTTCTGGGTGAATTGCTCTCATCTTTTTCCTCCATAGGCCACGATGCCTAGCAGTACCACTTCCCCGCGCTGAGAACTTCGGCTCAATCCGTCATGAAAGCCCGCAACTCTCGGTCGACAGAGACCGCAACTTCGGCACGACTGTCTAACAGAGCCGAAATCAAATGCCAAACCTGCCGCATAGCGTAAACGTTGCCGCCCTGGCGGACGTAAACGTTCCCACTTTTTCAGGCGGTGCCATTAAGCGGCAGATGTTCTGTATTGTCAAGCAAAAAAATCGATTCTGTAGGTAAATCTGGGAGAGAGGTAACTGCTATGTTTTCCTGTAGATTTGTACGAAATTGCGGATTGTCTCCAGGTCCGGTTTTCCCCTGTGAGCAGCACATGTTCGGCCCAATCGGGTCGTTGGCAGGCCAGGTTCTACGGAGATTGGTAGGGGCACCGATACGCGGAATTCAAGGGGGGCTGCGGTCGTCCTGCTTATTCTGGCTCGACCGGTGGCAGGGCCTTTTCCTTGCGCGCCAAAGGATCGTCTTTCATTGCGCGAACCGGCAGCTGAAGTTCCACGGTGCCGATGTAGGTTGACGCAACGTCCCCGATGCCCAGTCGCAAATAGCTCGCGTCGGCGGGCACATCCAATTCCTGGCGGAGGCGGAATCCATCGGACAGAACACTTCGATAGTTGACTGGTTTGAGGTCGGCGGTTGCCGTGCTCGCGGCCTGCAGCAGGCTCTTGCCTTCGCTGTCGAAAGAATTCGCCAGCAACCGGAAGTTGCCATGGAGGTTGCCTTCCGGGCCCGGGTCAAAGCGCAGCGAACCGGCGGAAATCGCGTAGTCGACGCTGTAACGCTGCAGCTTGATCGTGGTGGGCGCGTTCTTGCCCTGCGCGCGAATGCCAACCTCCGCGGTGCTGACCGTCTTCGGATCGCCTACCGGCACCAGACGCACCTCGAAGGGAATCTGTCGCGATTCGGGCGCACCGTGCATCATTCCGGCGAGGCTGGCGGTCTGCAGTACCTGCTCTGATTTTTCCGGAAGGCGGTTGGGGTCCTCGGCGTAGTAGCCGGAGCGGTGGGAGACACGACGGTTGTGGCCTTCGACTTTTACGTGAATCTTGCGAAAGCGGCCGTCGTATCTCCGATTGGTCGGCGTGTAGGAAATTGTGTAGTAATCCGCGCCCTGCTCGACGGTCGCACGGAGTGCGTCCGTAATGTCGTTGCTTCCGTAGTAAGCCTTGCCGCCGGTCTGCTCGGCCACGAGGTCCATGGCGCTGTGTTCGGAATTGCGGCGCGTGGAATCTTCGATGCTGCGCTCGACAAATCCGTCCGCGGGGACAGCATGGTCGTTGGCCAAGTTGCGAGCTCCGGCCACAGCGATTGGGTCGAAGGCGCCACCACCCGCTTGTATTTGCTGGTTCATGCCCGAAACACCGGTCAGCGGCGAACTGGGGAGATTCTGGCTGACGGGCAGTTCGGTGGCGATGTCATACACCGTGTTGTTCATCACGCCGCGGACGTCCACGGGGTAGACAGCCACGTGAGCGGAGGCAAGAAGGTTCATGGTCTTGCTCACGAGGCGTACGAAGCTCCTCTGCGAGTGGAAGGGTCCCGCATCCAAGCCCTGCGTCGAAGCAAACTGACCCAGAGGAAACGCGGCCGACAGCCACAAGACCTTCTTGCGTCCCGGAACACCAGCCATATAGCGGGCCAGTTCCTCGAAGGCATGAATGGTCATGTATGTACGCATGTCGTTCTGACTCATTTGCTCGTCTTCGATGGATCGCTCCAGGCCGGCCATCGCGATGGCAAACGATCGCGTTACGTCGTTGGTGGTGTCGAGCTTCTGGGTTACCGTGCGAATGAAGTTCAGGCTGGCGTTGTCGAGCGAGGAGACCAAGGACGCGCTTGGCTTGAACCGTTTGTCGAGCATGCCCAGCAGCAGTTCGTTTTCGTCGGACGTGAATCCGCGAATGAGCCGCAGGGGCCCGGTCAGAGTGCAAAGTGCGAAGCTCTCGTTTTTCGGCTTGTTCCTGATGTACTTCGCGAGGGCATCGCGGGCGCGACCCTGGTCCTGGATGGGCGTGTTGAGCATGTCGAACAGGATCAAGGTGGACGAGTCCGGCTGCGTGGTGTTGCTGACGTTGCTGAAAATGTTTGGCGGCCGCTTGAAATCAGGAGGCGGCGACTGCTGGGTGTCAACGACCGAATGTTCCTGGAAGTAGCTAATCTTTTGTGCTGTGCCGTCTTCCGCGACGCTGAAGTCTTCGGCTTTCAATCCGGGAATTGGGTGTCCCTTGGAGTCGGTCACGACGACATCGACGACGACTGCTTCGGAACGCGCGTGAAAGGTCATCAGTCCGCTCTGCGCAGGTTTCGCGTCGGGACTAGCGGTTCCCTCATGAGTACTTGGTCCGGTTGCGAGAGGTCCGCCGGGCGGCTTCGGCCCCCCGTCTGAACTTGCAGGACTAGCTGCAGCTGACTGCTTCGCGGCTGCCTCTTCGTCTTCGGCGAGCAAGGCGTCTTCCGCCGCGTCGGTTGCTGCTCCGGGAGCAATCAGTCCTGGAGTGCCTGCCCGCACCGCCGCCAGCTTGGCCAACTCGTCTTTGTCCAACTTTGGCAGGTCGTAGAGTTCGAGGTGGGCGTCGCGCAAGACCGCCAGAGTGGTTCCCTCGGGCGATAGAGCCAGATTGCCGGCATTCGACACCGCCGGCTGGGTCTCGAGATTGAGCACGGGGTTACCGGTGGCGGAATTGAAAATCTCAATCCGATGCTTGCGGATCTCGGAATTGGCTTCTCCGTCGCTATCGGCGGCTGGGTTGTTTTGCTTTTCGACCAGGACGCTGGACAGGGCAAAGCGGGCCCCTGAGGTGCTACGCGTGATGACCGGCGACTTCAGTTGCTCGGTCCACACCTTTCGCCAGAGGAATTGTCCGGCAGTGGTGAAACTGCTGACGACGTACTTGTCCTGCGCGGTCGTGCAGCGCCCGATAACGAGGGTGTGCTCGCCCGAAGTTTCCAGATCCGGGATGCAGGACGAACGCACACGGGTGATTGCCAGCCGCGGCTTTCCCTCGGCGCCAAAACGAACCAGCCACGTCCATCCATTCTTGAGAACCACGTCCGCATGGCCACCGCTGGTAGCCTTGAGCGGAATCGGTCGGTCCATCGGGTAGGTATTTATGATCTGGAAAGTGGCGGCATCGAGAAAGCGGACTTCATATTTTGGCGCCGCAGACTTGTCACTGCCTTTGCCTTCTGCTTTGGTCGCGGACGATCCCACCATGACCTGCTGACCGTCCGGAGTTACGTCAACCCAGAGGACATCTGCGTTCTCCAGCAGGGTTTTCTCGTGCAGATCCCCATCCAATGCAAAGAGGGTCGTGCCGCGCCGCAACAAGATCTTGCCGGAGGCAAGTGGCCACAGATACTGCTGGCGATCATGCAGATACCAATCCGCCCGGTGCAATATGTCGCCGTTCCTTACATCGACGACGACGGCGTGGACGTTTCGGTCGTCGTGTGTCTTGGGACAACTCCTGAGACGCCGCACCATTTCGCTTCCTTCGAAGGTGACCAGGACGCGGTCTTCATCGAAGAAGTCGACGGTGATATGAAAGGAGCCATCCCGGCCACGCAACTGCGAGATGCGGCGAAAATCCAGGGTTTGGAGGTCGATTCGACGAGTGGGACCGAACGATTTCTCCTGCGGTTGCGGGGAATTCACCGCAGGTGGCTGCGGGGATCCCATTTTCGCTTGTTGCGGCAGGTCAGAATTCTGTTCGCCGCTCCAACTCAATGAGGCCAAACACAGAAGAGAAACAACCAGACTGACGGCCCGCGTCCATCGAGTACAAACCATGCCGCACCCACCTCAAACTCTAGAGACGAACGTCAAGTGCCCGGGAGGAGAGGAAACGTTAACGTTGGCGGAAAATTGTAGCATGACCTGGATACAAGCCTTCGGCGACAACCTGCCCTGCGTCTGCCCAGGGTCCTATCCTACAAAGGGCAATCCCCAAATATCCAGTGCGCAAACGTTTCAGTGCAATTTTAAGAGCCACCGGCGATTCCGACAAACAGCTTGACAAGCGAGAGATGCAGGTCCGAGAATCTGGCTCGGTATCCGCTGGAAACGTTTACGACCTTGGATGCTGAAACGCTGCCTTGGGTTCGTTGCCGAGAGATGTGAATCCTGTGCAGGAATGAACCAACACGGCATCAGTGAGACCAGCTTCGTTGATTTCTTGTTCTGCCGAAAGACCAACCAATGACCCTGGCTACCGTTCTGTTCGATGCGACCCGCCTTGTGAACCTGTCGCGGGTCGACCTGATTATCGTCATCTTCTATTTCGCGTTAGTCCTCGCCATCGGTCTTTATCTCAAGCGTCAGGCCAACACCGGCGAAGACTTTTTCATGGCGGGACGCGAAATGACGGCATGGGTGGCCGGCCTGGCGTTTCTATCGGCCAACCTCGGATCGCTGGAGCTCATGGGCTGGGCGGGCAACGCATACAAGTATGGGATTCTGGCCGCGCACTGGTACTGGATCGGCGCCATCCCCGCCATGTTGTTCCTTGCGCTGGTGATGATCCCCTTCTACCACATCTGCAAGACGCACTCCGTGCCGGGATATCTCAAGCTGCGTTACGGAGAATCGAGCCGCACCTTGTCGGCCATCTCGTTCGGCTTCATGACCGTGCTCATGAGCGGCATCAATATGTACGCCATGGCGGTTGTGATGAGAGTTGTGCTGGGCTGGAACATTCACTTCAGCATCATAGTTTCCTCGATCACGGTTGCCGTTTACGTAGCCCTGGGAGGCTTGCGTTCGGCAATTTTTAATGAAGTTCTGCAATTCTTCCTCATCTGGGCCGGAGCCTTGCTCATCCCGATTCTGGGTTTGATCGAAGCCGGCGGATGGAGCGGCCTGCAGGCGAAGATTCTTCAGAACCTGACCGAACTGAACGTGCCGAATCCCGGCGCCTATACCCACTTGTGGTCCACGCTGGGCGACTTCAGTCACAACCCGATGGGGATTAACTGGGTCGGAATCGTGTTTGGCCTTGGCGCAGTCATCTCCATGGGTTACTGGACCACGGACTTCCTGGTGGTGCAGCGCATTCTTGCGGCCAAGGATCTGCGCTCGGCGGAACTGGCGCCGATCATCGGAGCGGCATTCAAGATGATGGTTCCGCTGATCGTCATTCTGCCCGGCCTGTTGGGATTGGCATTGTTGCGCGATCCCCAGGGCCATCTGCTCCGGCTGGTTCCAGGCGACCAGGCATGGTCCCCGGCGGGGCAAGCGCAGGGCCTGCACGGTTATGACGAAGTCTTGCCGTTAATGTTGGCCCGCTACTGTGGACCTGGGCTGCTGGGCCTTGGCGTCACGGCCTTGATCGCTGGATTCATGTCAGGCATGGCCGGGAACGTCAGTGCATTCGCCACCGTTTGGACCTACGACATTTATGGCGCGCTGATCAACAAGAACGCATCGGACCATTCGAAAGTGATCATGGGCCGGGTCTGTACGCTGGTGGGCATTGGGGTCAGCATCGGAACGGCGTACCTGGTGATGCACGCGCAGAGCATCATGGACTACGTCCAGGCCCTGTTCAGTTTCTTCATCGCGCCCCTGTTTGGCACGGTCCTGATCGGCATGTTGTGGAAGCGGGCTACGCCTGCGGGCGGATTCTGGGGCCTGTTTGCCGGAACGATGTCTTCGGTCGGGATGTACACGTGGGTGAAAATTGACCCCGGCGCGGTGCGCTATGTGGCTCTCTCGATGCAGGCGCAGGACCAGGCGCAAAACATGTTCCGTGCCCTGTGGTGTGCGTTGATCGGCGTGCTTGTCACGGTGGTTGTGAGCCTGGTGACCAGGCCGAAGCCAGATGCAGAATTGGCGAACCTGGTTTACGGTCTCACGCCGATCCCGAAGACCGAGCACGTCTCGCTCTTCCATCGCCCGTTGTTCTGGGCGGCAGTGGTGGGCATTGCATTCGTGATTCTGCAGATTATTTTCTGGTAGGGACTATGACAAGTGGCGGATCGCTGTCGATCTGGTTTTTCGTTGGACTATCCTTGGGAGTCACCGGCGCGCTCATTCTCATCGAGGGCCTCTACGAACTTGCGAATCCACCGGCAGTCCAGGTCGTGCTCTATCAATTGCACGCCAACCTCTGGTGGGGAGCGCTGCTCACCGTGCTTGGCGGTTTCTACTGTGTTCACTTCCGGCCGGGCAAACGCTCATCGTGATACCGATGGCGCGGAGGTCGCAACTCATAAGGAAGTCATATGTCGAATCCTCAACGGATGACATTCGGCGTGATCGTCGGCAATCGCGGATTTTTCCCCGATCATTTGGCCAAGTCGGGAAGGGAAGCGATCCTGCAGCTCCTCCATCAAGCCGGCTCTGAGGCGGTAGTTCTCGGACCGGAGCAAAGCAAATACGGAGCCGTCGAGACCCACGAAGAAGCCAAGCGTTGCGCGGCATTATTCCGCGCGAACAACGAGCGCATCGACGGCATCATCGTTACCCTGCCCAATTTTGGCGACGAGCGGGCCGTCGCGGATACGCTGCGCCTTGCTCGCCTCGATGTCCCCGTGCTCGTGCAGGCTACGCCCGACACTCCCGGCAAGATGACGATCGCTCACCGGCGGGACAGTTTCTGCGGCAAGATGTCGGTGTGCAACAACCTTCGCCAGTACGGCATCCCGTACACCCTGACTGCATCGCACACGGTCGATCCGTCCTCCGGCGAATTTCGTCAGGATCTGGACCGGTTTGCCGCGGTCTGTCGCGTCGTGAAGGGCTTTCGCAACCTTCGCGTCGGCAGCATTGGAGCGCGTCCCACAGCTTTCAATACCGTTCGCTACAGTGAGAAGCTGCTCGAAGCGAGCGGCATTTCCGTCGAAACTCTCGATCTCTCTGAAGTGCTCGGCCGCATCGGACGGATGAAAGATAACGACGACGCCGCAGTCCAGAAGCTGCAAGCCATCCAGAAGTATGTCGACACACAAGGCATTCCGCAGGCCGCGTTGTTGAAGATGGCGAAGCTGGCTGCGGTGGTGGAACAGTGGATGAAAGCTGTCGATGTGCAGATCAGCGCCGTGCAGTGCTGGACTTCGATCGAAGAGAATCTCGGGGTTGTTCCGTGCACGATGATGAGCATGATGAGCGACCAGTTGCTCTCGAGCGCCTGCGAAGTCGACATCTGCGGCGTCATCAGCATGCACGCTCTCGCCCTTGCCTCGGGGACGCCGAGCGCATTGCTCGACTGGAATAACAACTACGGTGACAATCCCGACAAGGCTGTGTGTTTCCACTGCAGCAACCTGCCCAAGCATTTCTTCCGCGACGTTCGCATGGACTTTCAGGAGATCATCGCCGGCACCATGGGGAAGGAAAATACGTTCGGCACCTGCGTGGGCCGGGTGAAGTCGGGCCCCATGTCGTTCGCCCGGTTCTCGACTGACGATCAGGCGGGAAAAATTCGCGGCTATGTCGGAACCGGAACGTTCACCGACGACGACCTCAACACATTCGGCGGGGCCGGTGTCGTCGAGATCCGGCAGATGCAGAAGCTTCTCTACTACATATGCGAGAATGGCTTTGAGCACCACGTGGCGGCGAATTTCTCCACCGTCGCCGATGCCGTACATGAAGCCGCCACCCGCTACTTTGGTTGGTCCACCTACTGGCATGGGAATGACGCCGCACACTGTTGAGTCCTATCGAATATGAATCTCGCCGTACGTTCACGCCGCGCTCCTCACTCAACACTCCTTTTATGGCTACTCCTCGCGACGGCGAGTCTCTTGCAGAGCCAGGAAAAACCGACCGTCGAGAAGACGCCTAACGCGGGCCAGCCATCCACAGGGGTGACGACTTTGCGAGTCACCACCCGCATGGTCACGGTGCAGGTCGTGGTGCGCAATGCGAAGGGCGTCCACGTGAGCGGCCTCACGCCCGACGACTTTCAGGTGTTCGAGCAGGTGCTCCCAAAGAAGGAGCAGCGCCGCCAGCGCATCGCGGCATTTCAGGAAGTGAATGTCTCCGACATCGCCGCGGCCGACAAGGGCGCGATGCAACTGCCGGCGGGCGTGTACAGCAACCTCGTCACCATGCAGAAGGTGCCCGTGCCTCCCACCATCCTGCTGGTGGACGGCCTCAACAGCAGTGTCGCTGCCCAGATGCAGTTGCGCCGGCAGATGGTCAAGCTGTTGGCGTCGATCCCGCTCGATATACCGGTTGCGGTTTTTCTCCTCGATCGAAACCTGCATCTGCTGCAGAACTTCACCACCGACCGCAGCCTGCTGCGAGCCGCGGTGCAGCGAACCATCACCACGAACGGAAGCGAACTGTCTCCGACGGATGTTCGCGAAGATGCGAGCGCGCTGGCCACGCTGGTGCAGGACAATCCGCCGCCGACTCCGCCCGCGCCGCCGGGAGGAGGAGCGGGTGCGGTTTCTCCCGAACTGCAGCAGCGGCAGAATACGGCGATCACCGAACAGGTGCAGTGGTTGCAGCAATTCGAACGCGAGGCGTTCTCCATGCAGACCACGATTCGCGTCCGGATCACTCTGGATGCCCTTCGAGCGATTGCAAGGCATGTCTCCGGTTATCCCGGACGGAAGAACCTGCTCTGGATTTCCTCGTCGTTTCCGCTCGCGATCTTTCCAGATTCGGATTTCAAATTCGCGGGCATGGAGGAATATCAGGACCGGTTCGACGCGCTGGCCAACATTCTTTCCGACGCGAAGATTGCGGTATACCCGATGGACCCTGCCGGCCTGGAATCGGGCAGCTTCTTTGACGCCTCGGCGCGCCCGACAACACGAAGTGTAGCGATCGGAACCGTGACCAGCGCGACCGTGATGCGGGAAGAGAGCGTACGCTCAGCCAATCAGCAGACGATGACTCAACTTGCAGAGCAGACCGGGGGGCGGGTCTGCGTCAACAACAATGATCTCTCCGATTGCGTGAAGAAAGCCGTGGACGACGGCAGTTCCTATTACGAACTTGCTTACTATCCCGACTCGGGCAGTTGGAATGGCGAATTCCACCGGGTGACGCTAAAGACGACGCAGCCGGGGAATCGGCTGTCATTTCGACAAGGCTATTACGCCCGGCCGCAGGGCGCCACGGAGCCGGAGAAGGAGTCGGGCAAACAGAACGAACTGCAGGAGGCCGCCTGCCACGACCTGCTGACATCCACTCATGTCCTGGTGATGGCGCAATCCGTTCCTCCGGACAAGCCTGGCGAGACGAAGTACTTCATCGCGGTGGATCCGCGGCTGCTCAGCTTCGTGCCGGTGAAAGACGGCCGCAATCTTTCGATGATCGTCGCTGCCTGCACCTTCGACAAGAATGGTAACGCTTTGCAGTATCTCCAGCAGCCGACCGATCTGACGGTGAACGATAAGGATTACAGCGGATTGATGGCGCAACACGCTCTCACGCGCACGCTGGACTTCGCAGCCAATCCCAATACCACGCGCGTCCGCTTGCTGGTTCGCGACAATGCCAGCGGGCGAATGGGATCGGTGGATCTGCCGGTTCCCAGCGGACCGGTGACGGCTGCTACGCCGGGCGCTCCTTCGCTCAGCCTGGAACCGACGCCGCCGAAGTGAGCGCGACTGGATATCGGCCGAGCCTGGCAACATCGAGTGCGCGCCGCCTCAGGGTTTGATTTCAATCGGCGTCCCGTCGGGCACCAGGTCCCAGATCTCATCCATTTCCGAATTCGTAACAGCGATGCAGCCGTCGGTCCAATCCCTTTCTCGGTGAGTTGCACCGAGCCAGCCGAATCCGTTGGGTAGGCCGTGGATCATGATGTCGCCGCCGGGTGAGACGCCACGCTTTGCTGCTTCGCGTGTGTCCTTCCCGTTGGGATAGGAAATGTGAATCGACTTGTAGAAGCGGCTTTTCGGATTTCTTCGGTCGAGAATGTAGTGCCCTTCCGGAGTCCGGTGGTCTCCCTGTTGCTGTTTTGCGCCCGCCGGACTGCCTCCCAGAGCTACCTTGTATTTACGCAGAACTTCTCCGTGAGACATCAAGGTCAGCGTACGCATGCTCTTCAGCACGACAACTTGATCCGCCTTCAACTTTGCGCGCGGTTGCGCTTGCACTCCTGCCAGCATCCCAATCAGCAACAGCGTGACCATGCGGCGAGTATGTATGTTCGTCCCTCAGAATGCTAGCCTGAATCAGGATGCGCGGATTTTGGATCAATGTGGGCATCGCCGGGGTACTTGCCATAAGCGGTGCCGCATCGCCGGTTCCGAAAAAAACGGCGGCGCGCTGGAGCGTTCGCTGCGAGCCTGAGCAGGTCGTGAACGGATCGCCGGTCCTGTTCCGGGTGACGACTCCCGAGGCGGTCCATTCCGTCCTTGGAAAATGGCTCGACCACGAGATCACATTCAGTTTCGATCCTGGCAGCAAGACCTGGTACGGCCTGGCGGGAGCCAGTCTGGAAACGAAGCCTGGAGTCTACACCATCGATCTGCGCGCGCAGACTGCTCCCGGCCAGTCGCTCACGTACAAGCAGGGAATCCGTGTTCAGCGCCAGCGCTATCCACGAATCACGCTCACCGTGGCCGGTCGCTATACGGCGCCTGACCCTGAGCAGATGAAGGTCATCGAGCACGACAAGCAGGTGAAGGCGGATGCGTTCAAGACGGTCAGTGCCAGTCGCGAGTGGCAAGGGTCATTCGAACCTCCAGTCAAGGCAGATATTTCGGATGTGTTCGGCGTGCAGCGCGTGTTCAACGGCGTCGTCAAGAGTACGCATCAAGGCCTCGACTTCCGGGTCACGACGGGAACACCTGTGGCCGCGATCAATAGCGGAACCATCCTTCTCGCACAGTCGCTTTACTTTGAGGGAAACTGTGTCGTCATTGATCACGGGCAAGGACTGCTCTCGCTCTATTTGCACCTTTCCGAACTAGGCGTCAAAGCCGGAGATCGCGTTGCCAAGGGAGACGAGATCGGGCGCAGCGGCGGTACCGGACGCGCCACCGGTCCGCATCTGCATCTGGCCGTGCGCTGGCAAGGTATCTATCTGAATCCGCAGGCTTTGCTCTCGCTCAAACTCCCCTGACTTGCAGCATCCGAGAAAAGATCAAGATGTGGGTGTGACCGAGTTGGCAATGTCTGTTACGGAAACGCAACAAACTTCCTTAGTTGTTGCGATTGGGATGTTGGATCGCTTATAGTCGTGCCGCTGCCCGATGGGAAAAGCGGTTCCAGGGGAAGCGCTTGTTTTGAACACGCCCTTCGGTCGGAATGTCAATCGGGAACCCGAGGGGCCCCCTCACCGGGTTCCCGGTTTTGTTGTGTGTCACATTTTAGGAGACCTGTTCGCGTTCGCCGTCGGTCACGCTATCGGCGGCGATCATTTCCCGGATGCCGATGGTCATTTCTGGTTCCCAGATTCCATCACGATAGGTCACGCTGCGGCCTGAGATCGCAGGGATACGGTCACCAGTCACGACGATGCCAACGAGGTTGAGGGGATCAGCCGCTGCGATGGTGACGCGCTCGCCCGTCAGGGGCGCTTTGCGGTTGGCACGCAGAGATTCGACCGCGACTGGTAATGCAAATTGTTCCCCCAGAAAACCGTCCACGAAGCGGCCGCCACGCACTTCGCCACGATCTTCGAGGCGGCGGAACCCGATCTGTAATTCGCGCCAGCGCGGCAGGTTCGTCTCGCGGGCCAGCAGATCGCGAAACACCACGCCGTAGCGGCACAGCAGCATCCAACAGCACGACTCGGCGCTCCGCTCGCGATCGGCCCCTTCGGTGTGCAACAGAGACCAGCGCCCGGCGGCGTGGCGTGGTTTTCGCGCCTTGCCGGCCGCGCCGCCCGAAGTCTTGGGAGCGACCAGCGCGCGCAGGTTCTCAAAGCCGTCGGCGGTGACCAATCCGGCAGCGACCAGCTCCCAAAGAGCCGTTTCGATCTCCGCTTTGAGGCTGCCAGTCGCGCGTACCATGTCGGGGAAAAACAATGCTCCCCGCTGTTGCAGCAATTTCAACAATGACTGTGCGACGGGGCTGAGTGCAGAGCGCGCATTGTCCACGGCTCCGGGATGCCGGGGCTGCAACCAATCCGCGTCTTCACGCACGAAGAATGCGATCGGAGCCACCCGGGTTGGAATGACTCGCCGTCGCGATGGAACGACGGGCGTCCACGCCGCTCCTCCGTTCGCATCATCCCGGCTCTGCGAGCCAGCGAAGCCGCGACCGTCGCCCCCGCCGCCGGTCTCGAGCGTTGCCGGATGGGGCGACAGCCGACCCCAGCCGACCGCACCCCCCAGGCAGAGTTGGTCAAGATACGCAGGATCGTAGTCGCTGACCCTGCGCCCAAGAACGTACCGTTCCCACGCGCTGGCTGGAACCTCAAACCCCTGCAGTTGCCGGATCACCTCCAGCGTGCCACGCTCTCCGCGTACCTGCGTTCCCGGAGCAACGTGCTGCCAGCGCAGCAGCCAGTTCATAAACTGTGCCGCGGTGACCGGTTCGATCTGCTTGCGCAGCGTCGCAACCGTGAGCCGATGGATCCGCGCCAAAAGTCGGCGCTCGCACCACTCGATCTCGCGTTCCTTTGCGTTGTGGGGCCGGAACTGGCCTCGAAGAACGGTCCCGCTGGCCTCGGTCCGCAGTAGCGCCTTCTCCACTTCGGACGGCGCGGTCGCCAGGCAATCGCCGAGTTCCGAAGCGGTCGTAGGCCCAATGTGTGCCATCCATCCCTGTACCGCAACCAGCAAAGCCTCGTCGCGCCCTATGACTTGCGGTTTTGACGGCGATGCTGTTGCGGCGGTCGGCCGTTCTCCCAGGAATTGAACTCCGGGATGCAACGCCGCCACCATGTCGGCCCGCTCCGCCGCTACCCAGAACCGCCGTGGACCCAGCGGATCTTCAACCGATGCGATCAAAGCCCGTCGCTCAACCTGCAAGCGATCAAAAAAGAATTCCCAACCCAACATCCGCGAACGAGAAGCCGCGGGCAGTGGGCCGTCAGCCAGGGGCGAGTCTTCCTGAGAACCGGCCGCTGACAGGGCAGAGCTGTCCCCAGGCATCAGCACCAGCGTATGCAGCACATCATGCAGTTCATCCGCATCCCGCACGTCCGGCCAAGCCTCAGCTTGTACCTGAGCAATCGCTGCCGAATCCAGGCCGCCCACTTCCTCCAACACCGATTCGGGCAAGACCCGGCGCATCTCCACCGCGCGCGCGCGCCGCTCCTCCAGGGGAGCGTCATCGAGATACGCGTATGGATTCGCATTCAAAATCTCATGCGAGAACTGCGACGGCACCGGCGTATCCACCGCCAGGCACTTGATGTGTCCCGCTTCAATGCCGCGCAGCACATCGCGCAGGCCGTCAATGTCCAGCGCTTCGGTCAGCACATCCTTCATCACCTCCGACACCAGCGGATGATCGGGAATCCTGATGTCTCCCTCGATGTTCTCGAAGCAGGCGGCGACATCGGGGAAGACCGAGGCCAACAAGTCATCCGAGCGGATGCGCTGAATCTGGGGTGGAACTTTCTTGCCACCCTGGAATCGCAACAGTGCGAGCGATCGTGTTGCATCCCAGCGCCAGCGAGTCTGGAAGACGGGTGCGGCCAGCGCGGCCTGCTCCAAGATCTCCGGCATGCTCTCGGAGTTGAGGAAATGAAACACATCGGCCAGCGGAAAGCTGTGCTGCTCGGCGAGTGCGATGTTGATGCCGTTATCGGTAGCCGCGGCCTGCAGCTCAAAATTGAAACCGCGACAGAAACGCTTGCGCAATGCCAGACCCCAGGCTTTGTTGACGCGGCCGCCAAACGGAGCGTGGATGACAAGCTGCATGCCGCCGCCTTCATCGAAGAAGCGCTCGGCAATGATCGTCGATTGTGTCGGCACATCGCCCAATACAACGCGACCTTCCAGCACGTATTGAATCAATTGCTCAGCTCCGGCTGAGTCCAGGCCGCACTCTCCACGGACCCATTCCACTGCCTCTACGATGAGCGGCAGGTTCCGCCAACCCTCGACGGGAACTATTCCGGGCAGTCGATCGCTGATCTCTTTGCGCAACTCTCCCAGTAGCGCCGAGAGCTCCGCCGTTCGCGCCGGAGCTTCACCCCGCCAGAACGGCACGGTGGGTGCCGCGCCCCGGGCGTCCTCGACCAGCATGCGCGACGACTTGCCCTCGATCCGCCGGATCCGCCACGAGGTGTTTCCAAGAAGCATGACGTCCCCCGCCATGCTCTCGACGGCGAAGTCCTCATCGACGGTTCCGACGGATGCCCCATCGGGTTCGGCAACCACGCTGAACAGCGCATTGTCGGGAATCGCTCCGCCGCTGGTGATCGCCGCCAGCCGCGCTCCCCGACGTGCCCGAAGCTTCCGGTTGATGCGGTCGTGATGCAGGTAAGCGCCGTAGCGCCCGCGTTGCGCCGCAATTCCTTCGGAGAGCATCTCCAGTACGGCGTTGTAGGTCTCGCGCGAAAGGTTGCGGTACGGATACGCCCGCTTGATCAGCGCGAAGAGTTCGTCCTCATCCCACCCGTCGGTACCCCCGACCGCAGCGCCGGCGACCTCACCAGCAGTCGGGAGGGCGCCCCGGCCTCCCGGTTCCGGACGAACACTCCCACTCGCGACTGCGCAACATGCCACAATCTGCTGCGCCAGCACATCCAGCGAGCCCTCCGGGAATATCAACCGGTCCAGTTCCCCGCGATGAATGGCCCGCACCAGCACGGCGCACTCCGCCAGATCATCGCGCGTGGTGGCAAAGAACCTTCCCTTGGGAGTCGCGCCCCGCCAGTGTCCGCTGCGGCCCACCCTCTGCAGCGCTACGGCAATCGAACGCGGCGAACTGATGTGGCAGACGAGGTCCACGGTGCCGACATCAATTCCCAACTCCAGGGAAGCGGTCGCAACCAGCACTTTCACTTCGCCGTCTTTCAGTTTCTTTTCTGCCGCCAGACGCAGTTTGCGCGACAGGCTTCCGTGGTGCGCCGCGACGTTCGCCTCGCCGAGGAGTTCTCCCAGTTGATGGGCGATGCGTTCCGCCAGGCGCCGCGTGTTGACGAACACCAGCGTCGAGCGATGCTCATTGACCAACTGCACGATCCGCTGGTAGATCTCGTCCCACATCTCGTTCGAAGCGACCGGTCCCAGTTCCGAGGACGGCACTTCCACGCCCAAGTCCAGCGTACGTTTATGGCCAACGTTCACGAGGACTGGATCGGGCCGGCCATTTCCGGCAAGGAAATGCGCCACTTCCTCAATCGGATTTTGCGTCGCTGAGAGCCCGATGCGCACCGGCGGCCGATGGGTCAGCGCTTCCAACCGCTCCAGCGACAGCGTCAGATGCACTCCCCGCTTGTCGTCCGCGACCGCATGAATCTCGTCCACGATCAGAGTCTCGACATCTCGCAGGATCGCCCGGCTTTTTTCTGCGGTGAGGAGGATGTACAGCGACTCGGGCGTCGTGACCAGAATGTGCGGAGGCCTGCGCAGCATCGCCTGTCGGTCTTTCATCAGCGTGTCGCCCGTGCGGACCGCGGTGCGAATCTCCGGCATGAGCAGGCCGCGCTCTCCCGCCATCTGCAGAATCTCGCCCAACGGGACTTCGAGGTTCTTCTGGATATCGTTACCCAGGGCTTTGAGGGGCGAGACGTACAGGACCTCGGTTCGATCCCGCAGGTCGCCGGCGATGGCTTTGCGTACCAGGCGATCAATGCAGGCAAGAAACGCGGCCAGAGTTTTGCCCGACCCGGTAGGGGCTGAGATCAGGGTCGTGTGTCCCGCGAGGATGTGGGGCCAGCCCTGCTCCTGCGGTTCGGTCGGGGTGGCAAATCTCCGGACGAACCATTCCGCGACCAGCGGATGAGCCCAGGCCAGCGAGGAGGGAACAGACATTCAGGCATTCTAGCCCGAAATTTCAGTTTCGTAAAATGTTCGCCTGCGACACGGGATAGATACGCAACGGCAAAACCTGGGCGTAGTGGTAGAAGTCCCGATCGATGGTAAACAGGGCCCAGCCGCGTCGGTGCGCTGCCGCGCAAATTAGAAAGTCGACGGCCGATCCAGCAACCCCCCGCGACCGGCACTTGTTGCACATGGACGCCGCCTCTTCGTAGTCGGCGGCCTCAAGAGTTGGGTCGCCGAAGGCGCGCAAAGCGTCGCGCAATTTCTTGAATTGGACGTCTTCGCGGATGCCCGAGAGCACTTCCTGACGGATCGGCCCGAGAATCTGCGCTCGCCCTTCCTGGATCAGATCGGCCAGAGCACTCGTCAGTCTCTGTTCCGCCGCGTTCAGCACTCCTGTACGCCGGCGTAATGCAAGAGACCAGATTGGTGTATCGACCAGAACGAACATAGGAGTCAACGATTGCTGGAGGCGCGTCGTTTGCGTTGGCGGTTCGCCTTGTAGTCGTAAGCCGGGTCAAACGTCACGGTGCCAAAGGCGTCCAGAATCCGAACTCGCTTGCGCTGGCGGACATACTCGTCGAGCGCAGCATTTACCGCCTCTTTCTTAGTCTTATGCCCTCCAATCCGGCGCGCTTCTTCGATGAGATGGTCATCCAGGGCGAGATTCGTTGGCATGTGTAACATATTACACATTATTGTGTGTGAAATCAACCATCGTAAACTCGCGAAGAAAACAACAAATGCTAGAATCCCAACTTATGTCCAAACCGCGCGCCAAGAAGATCAAGCTCATCCTCTTCGACGTTGACGGCGTTCTTACCGACGGCAAAATCTGGATCTTTCCCGCGCCTTCTGGAGCTGTTTCCAGCAAGCTTGAGCAGTCGAATCCGCATGGGGGCGAAGGAGGATTCGGCTTCCAGAGCGCGAGCCTGATCGAAGCCAAGGGTTTCCACGCGCACGACGGCACTGCCATCTCCCTTGCCAGGCTCGGGGGTCTGAAGACGGGACTGATCACGAAGCGGATCTCGGAAACCGTCGCTTTGCGCGCCCGCGACTTGAAACTGGACCACGTCCACCAGGGCATTCAGGACAAACTTACTGTGTTCCGCGAGATCCTCAAGAAAGAGGAAATCAGCGCCGCGGAAGCGGCTTTCGTCGGCGATGATGTGATCGATTTACCCGTGATGCGCCAATGCGGTCTCGCGGTCGCGGTGAAGAACGCGCGCCCCGAAGTCAAAGCCGATGCTCACTGGACGACGCCTCATGCCGGTGGCGACGGTGCTGCCCGGGACGCTGTCGAATACATTCTCAAAGCGCAAGGGACGTGGAAGAAGGTGGTGGAAGACTACATTTCGGAAAGGGGTGGTTAGGGACTTGAGAATGTCAGCGCCTGGGACCAGGCTTGTCCTCGATGTGCAGAACGCGTGCATCCAGGCGTCTGGAATTCCTTGCCTTCCGAATCAACGCCAGAACCGCAGCCACTCCGATCCCCACAAGAAACGCGCCGAGCAGGAACCCTTTCGCGATCGGCACGCTGACGAAGCCCATGACAAAGAATCCGATCGCCACCAGGATGCCGGCGAACTCCGCGTCCACCCGCATGGTCCGAAAGGGACCGGGGTGCGGTTTGGGAGTCGCTTCCTTCATCCCTCACATTGTTGCACCAAATTGATCAGCTGAGCAGAAAGGCAGCTGCGGAAAGGAAAAACACCCACCGATCACTTGCTTGGGGCGTGCTCGGGTTAGCAATCGGTGGGATGCTTGTTCTCCTTACTCACCCTGTTGTTTTCAGGAGCAATTATTCGCTTGAACCCGCCGCTGCGAGGAAAGTTTCGCCCGCCGCCCAGAAAATATTTATCTGATAACAGGCTTATTTTTCAATCGAATACGCCACTGGCATCACTCGGGGATGGCAGGAGGCTTGGCGGACATCAGTTCGGTGAAGCGCGGATCCTTGCGCAGCTGAGTAAACTCGCTGTCCTTATATACATCCCCGATGTCCTTGTAGCCCTCTTCCATCGCCTTGCGCAGGTAGCGCAGCGAGCGGTCGGGGATCCCCATCTTGGCGTACAGCTTGGCCAAAACGTAATCGAAGCGCGCCCGGTCCTCGGGAGATGGCAGCTGCGCCTGGACCCCGGAGCGCGAGATGCGCTCGAAGATGTCCGGGTCGAGTTCCAGCGCTTTGCCGTAATTCTGGGCGGCCTTGTCAAATGTCTTCTTGCTGAAATAGGCCGCCCCCAGATTGCTGTAGTAGGAGGCAGCGCTGGGGTTGAGTTCGATCGCCTTCTCGTAACGCTTGATCGCCTTGCCATAGTTGGAGACTTCGTAGTACACGACACCAAGGTTGTTGAAGGCATCACTGTATTTGGGGTCGGCCTTGATGGAGCGATCGAAGTTCTTCTTGGCGTCCTTGAAGCGGCGGAGCTGAAGTTGGCAAATCCCGATCTTGTTCCATAGAGCGGCCCGGTCGGGCGTCTTCTTGGCCGCCGCTTCGTAGTAGTCAACGGCGTCGAGGTAGTTCTTTTCGGTCCTGAGTTGGTCGCCTCGGTCCTCCAGTTCCTGCACCGAAGCTCCGGCAGACGGGGGCTCCGCGCGCCGCATGGGCGGCGGTCCCACCTGGACTTGTTCACTGTTCTGGGAAAACACTGGGATAGCGGCGGACAACACGAGCGCCAGCATTACAGTGAGACGGTTACGGGAAAGCATAGGAACCTCCCCCACGGCCAAGGTTTCAACGTTTCAGGTTTCAAAATCTTCAGGGGACGATCTCATTGCGCTAAGTTCGAGCGAAAGCACAGTCAACTTTGAAACTCTGAAACCTTGCCTTCACTGCGGCTTCGCGCCGCTGTCTTCTGGCTTAGACGGAGGCGGCGTGTTTTTGTCATGGGAGCTGTCTCCCTTAAACGCGTCGGCAATTTTGCCGAAGAAGCCCCGCTTCTTCTTGGCGGCATCCCCGTCAGGTTGGACACCGCCGTTGGCCTGCGGGTTCCCGGGCGGAGGCAACGGTTTCTCCGAGTTACCACCAAAGATACGGGAGAAAAATCCCTGCACCCCGCCGCTCTGATCGCAGGTATCGTGGGGCTCGGTTCCAGCGATGAAAGCAATGGTATAAGTGTCCGGACAAGAAGGGGTTGCGAGCCGATTCGTGGCCTTGTCGAGCTGCACATCCACTACGCCCTCAGGCTGATTGAACGGTTTCACATCGCCATACTGCGGCAAGGTCACAGCTTTCTTCATGAACTCGGCCCAAATCGGGGCCGCCGTCTGCGCACCGCTCAGGCGAATGTCACTGTAGTCGTCGTATCCGACCCACACGATACAAAGCAGGTTTGAGGTATAGCCGGCAAACCATCCGTCATGCGAAGTGCCGGTCTTGCCTGCCGCCGGGGCAGTAAAACCGCGGGCGCGCACCGGAAACGCGGTGCCAAAATTCAGCACGCCCTCCATCATGTTGGTCATGATGTAGGCGGTCCGGGGATCGAGCACCTGCTTCTTTTCCGTGCCGAAGTTCATCACCACGTCGCCTTGCGCATTGCGGACCGAGTTGACCAGGACCGGTGAGAGCTTGATTCCTCCATTCGCGAAGGAGGTGTACGCGGCGGTCATGTCGACGGGAGTGGCATCGTAGGCGCCGAGGGCCATTGCCGGAGTGGCTTTCACGGAAGTGATTCCTGCTGCTTTGGCGAGATCGGCGACCTTGTCGTAGCCGACCTCTTCCGCCACTTTCACGGTGGCGTTGTTGAGGGACAGCGCCAGGGCATAGCGCAGTGTCACATCGCCGTGGTACTCCTCTTTGTAGTTGCGCGGTTCATAGATCTGGTCGCCATAGGTGAACGTGGAAGGCTGATCCGGGACGGTCGACGCCGGCGTCAACACTGGGGTGGACCCGTCGAGCGCCGTATTCACCGCCGCCGCATAGACAAATGGCTTGAAGATGGATCCGGTCGGGCGCTTGGCCAGTGCATGGTTCAACTGGCTCATGCCATAGTTGCGCCCGCCCACCAGCGCCTTGATCTCGCCCGTGTGCGGGTCCATCACGACCAGCGCGACCTGTGCCTGCGGACCGGGAGTTACGGTCGTCTCATATTTGTTCTTGCCGATTTTGACCTTCTTCGTCCGCATCTTGGTGACTTGCTCGTCCACCAGCTTGATACCGGTTTCGACCGCTTGCGCCGCGGCCTTCTGCAATTCCGGATCGAGCGCGGTGTAGATGCGGTACGACTGGTCGTTCATTTCGCGCTCGTTCATCTTGCTGATGACGAAATCGCGCACCATGTCGACGAAGTAGGGTGCATCACTCGCCTCGACGTTGGGAGGCGCAAGTTTCAATGGCGTGGCTTTGGCCTTGTCGGCCTGGTCGCGGGTGATGGCATGCGTTTCCACCATCGCCTCGAGCACCGTGTTGCGCCGTTCCAGGGCGCGTTCCGGATGCCGGTACGGCGAAAGAAAACTCGGCGCCTGGATCAGCCCCGCCAGCAATGCCGCTTCCGGCAGCGAGACATCCTTCAGGTCTTTGTTGAAGTAGGAGTGCGAGCCTTCGGCAATCCCCGAGATGGTGAATGATCCGCGCTGTCCCAGATCGACGCGATTGGCGTAGAACTCAAAAATCTGCTGCTTGGAGAATTTCTGTTCCAGCTGGACAGCAATCAGCATCTCGATCAGCTTGCGCTTGAGCGTTTTCTCCGGCGTGAGAAAGAAGGCGCGCGACAGCTGCATGGTGATCGTCGACCCGCCCTGCTGATGCCGCTGGTGGGTGAAATCCACCCACGCCGCTTCGGCCAGCCGCAGGAAATTCACGCCACCATGCTGGAAGAACCGGCGGTCCTCGATCGCCGTAATGGCATCGACCATCACCTTGGGGATGTCGTCGTACTTTACCAGCGATCGCTTGGAGCGCTGCTCCGCATCGAAGAGCGAGGTGACGAGCTGCGGCTCCAATTCGTAAGCCGCCAGGTCGCCGTCCGCCTTGCTGTGAATCGTCCCTACCTTGCCGTCGGTAATCGTGATCGTAGCCGGCTCGGCGCTGTGATACGACTCCGGTCCAGGCAGCACTTCCACAGAGTTCCCATGTACGCGGTACGTGCCGAGCATGGACTCCCCATCTTTTTCGCCATAGCCTGCGCGACGGAGCTCAGAAGCAATATCGCGCGCGGAATACGTTTGTCCCACCCGCACCACTTTCGGCCCAGCATAGATCTTGGCAGAGTTAGCAAAGACCGAGCTGCGGAAACGCTGGTCGATAATGCGGTCGTACTTTACATAGAAGTAGGAAAAGAAGCCCACCACCAAGACCGAGACCGATACGAACGCCAGCAGGGCGAAGCGGACAATCGGATCGCGCGGCAGCATACCCTTCTTACTGGTGCCGCCGTTCGATGCTCGCGGGATTTTGAGTCTAAGGGCCACGGTGATAGCGGTGACGACCTTGAGGGAGCAATTCCTCCCCCAATCTGTCAGGCCGATGGCAATGAGTCACTTGCCTGATTCTAAACCAGAAGCCAACTCCCACCGTGATTGGATGCGTGTCAAAGGAGAGACATCCTGTGCTCCCCGGGACCCGTCCGCCGCTCGGACGGCCAGGTTAAGTGCCGGCGCCTCTGGCGTCCGAGAGCACGAAACGGTATTCTGTCGACAAGGCCGGCACACTCCATGCTTCACCAGCGCTCCAAGGACCTGGCTTTCCTCGTGCTCGCCAAAGCGACGCTGCCTAACTACTGGCTCAAGCGATCGCTTGACCGGTTTGTCGCAAACGGCTCACCCAGACACCTGCATTTGGGGTGCGGCACCGTCTACCTGCCGAACTTCATCAACATCGATGCAAACCCAAGGGGAAAGAAAGACCTCTGGCTCGACGTCCGTTGCGGCCTGCCCTTTCGTGCTGCCTCGGTCGATTCCATCTACACCGCCCATATGCTCGAACATCTGTATCCGGATGAGCTGGACGATCTTCTGCAGGAATGCGTGCGCGTGCTGAAGCCCGGGGCGGGGATGCGCATTGTTGTGCCCAGTCTCGCCAGCGCGATCATTGCCTATTCGCAGAAGAGGGACAATTGGTTCGCGTCGTGGCCTGTGCAGTACGAATCACGTGGCGGGCAATTTTCGAACTACATCTTCTGCGCCGGCCAACATCGTACCGCCTTCGACTTCGACTACATGGCTGAAGTCCTGCGAAAGGCCGGTTTTGACAAAGTAGAAGCGTCCACGGAAGGCGAGAGTCTCATCTACGGCGACAAAGTCCCACGCTTCGAATCCCGCGAAGACTTGCAGCATTCTCTGTTCGTCGACGCTTTGGTTTAGTTCGCCAGCACCGCCGCGCCTGTGAAGGTCAGCGGCGCCACCGGTTCGGCATAGCGAAACTCGTTCGCGTTAGCGCGGCCGCGCTCAATGAGCGCCGCTTTCCGATTGCTTGTTCTTCGCCACCTGCGCGTCGAGAAATCGATAGCGATCACGGTGGGGCTCGGCGGTTGCCTTCAGATTGGCAGCGCTGAGCCGCATGACCTGGAAACCGTCTGCTTTGCTATACACCGGCCATTCCGGCAATCCATTGCCGTTTGGATCGCCATTTTTCGCGAAATTCGCCCAGTAGGAAGACATTGCGTCTGAGACTTTGAAGTCGCCGTCCGTCCAAGGCACGTCGACGGATTTCAGGGTCTGAAAGACATATTCGATCTCGCCGGCGTGTCGCGAGCCCACTTCGCTGGCGGGAACCGGTCCCAGCATGGCTCCGGGCTTGGTCGCGGGAACCTGCTCGAAATGGTAGGTGTAGACGGGCACGCCGGTTTCGACTTGCAGGTTGAGCCACTTCCAGGTGGAGTAGGCGATGAAGTCATCGCTGGCGAGCGCTTCGGCAGACAAGATCGCTTCCTGGTCGGTCGAAGCCGGATAGAGCTTGAGGAATTCATCGGCCTGGTCTCCGAAGCGATCCTTCGCTTGCGCTGCGAAACTTTTTGCGGTGGGCTTCTGCGGATTGAAGAGCACCTCCATTTTGCCTTCGTCCGCATTCCACCCGGCCAGAAGAGGAACGTGAGCCTGCTTGCCCTGGGCATACGTGACGGCGGGATCGACAGGGAAGAAGTAGCCATCGAGAATAGGGCCAAAATCGAAGCCGCGATTCAGTTTCGCGGCGGCCTGCAGGATTTCGTCGGCCGGCTTGGCACGCATCTGGGCCAATGTTGCCGCGCCGAGCGATTCAGCGAACTTCACTCCAGCCTGTTCGGCCTCCGCCAGCGACTTGAGCGACAACGTGCCCTCTTTGCGGGTGGGGAAGAAAGCGCCACTTTCACCGATGGCTTTCTGAAACAAGCCCTTCGAGAGCGGCGTCGCCATTTGTGCGCACACGGAGAATGATCCGGCGGACTCGCCCGCGATGGTGATGTTGCTGGGGTCGCCTCCAAAAGCGGCAATGTTCTTGACCACCCACTGCAGTGCAGCGACTTGATCCAGCAGCGCGTAGTTGCCCGATGCGTTGTGCCCAGATTCTTTCGTCAGCGCGGGATGAGCGAAAAAGCCAAACGCGCCCAGACGGTAGTTGGAATTGACGACGATCACGCCTTTCTTCGCCAGGTTCTCGCCGTCGTAGCGGGGCTCGGAGGCGCTGCCGGCGACGAAACCACCGCCGTAATACCAGAGGATCACAGGAATCTTTCCGGGAGTCGCGGGTTTGGTTGGGATCCAGATGTCGAGGTTGAGGCAGTCTTCGCTCGGCTGGGCGTCGCGAAAATAGATGTCACCGAAGACATTTGTCTGCAGGCATGCGGAGCCAAACTTGTCGGCTGCGCGTACGCCTTTCCACGACGCAGGAGCCTGTGGAGCTTTCCAGCGCAAGTCTCCAACCGGAGGTGCGGCGAAGGGGATGTTCTTAAACATGCGAACCGTACGGTCAGCATTCAGGGCGCCGGCGAGCGTGCCGGATTCAATCTTGACTTCGTCGGCAGCCCGGGCGGTGAGGGTCAACGTTGCTGCGATAACAACCAGTAAGACTCCGGGAAGATAGGATCGCGATCGAGGCATGGGGTCTCCAGGTAAATTCTTCGCGCTTCTGACCAGCCGGTCTTTCGCCCTCGCGGGGCAAGGCAATTCCAACTGGCTTACAACCAGGGTGTGCGCCGCGGAGTATCTTCCTGCGTCACTGCGCTGCAGCTGAGAAGGCGCAGGGTGTCGCGCGACGTGCGCCGAACTGCCGATACAAACGTGAGCCTCGCCTACTTCTTCGTGGCCTTGCCGTCCATCATCGTGTTCCACGTTGTGCCGTCAGGCGACACTTCGAACTTGAACGTGTAGGAAGTCGGCGACACGATCTTTTCGGTGAAACGCGTCTTGGCGGTTTGCGGGCCCATCTTCATTTCGCTGGTCCAGGTCCAGGTATCACCGTCGACAGTGCCCTTGGCGTGAACGGTTTCACCAGTGCTGTCGAACTCGGAATAGGTGTAGACCTTCTCCTGCGGATCATAACCAATAAACGACATGCCGGTGCCGTTGCCCATGGCGGTCTTGTAGCTGCTGTTCTCCAGCACGAAGAAGCCGCCATCCATCCACTTGGCGTCGGTTTGCAAGGTCATGGGGCCGCCGGGGCCCTCGGGGCTTGGTTTTGTGTCTCCGGTCGAGGTCCAACTGCCGACGAAGTAGTCGAGTTTCTTCAGTTCGGGGCCGGGTTTGGGCGGCCCCATTTGCGCGAACGCGGCGGCGGTGAGCACAGCAAGAACCAGGATGGCAGCAAATGCACGATTCATGAAACACCTCGTTGGGTGATGTGCGCGTGAGGTGGCATCACGCCCCGGCGGCGATGGTAGATGCTGCCGCCATGCAAGTCAACGCCGCCGTACCTGGCGCAACGGTACGACGGCCACAGGATCGATCCGTCTTTATAATTGGGCACTGGCAACTGGAGTTAATCAAAATCCATGGCGCTCCACAAATTCGGCGTGAACTGCTGGAACTTGAGCATCCACTTGCCGCTGACCTTGGCCCAGGTGTCGCTCATGTGGCGGTAGCGGACACGCGATCCCGGCACAATGAGGTTGTAGGACACCACCGCGGCGTCGTCATTGAGGCGGACGACGACCACTTCGTAAACGCGCAGGTCCTTCGGCATCCCTTCCTGCGCCATCGCGACAATGTCACTACGATCATAGAAATCGCCGTTGGTTCCGATCCCCTGAAAGTCGGCGGCGACGGACTGATTCACGTAGGCGACATTCTTCTCGGCTAAGGCTTGCATGAACTGGTTCTGGTTGTTGACAAGTTCCTGCTCGAAGGGCGAGAGCGCCTTCGGTTGTGGGGTTTGGGCAAGGGCAAGATTGAGACTGACGGAAATCGCGCAAAACAAAAAGATGGTTCGCATGGTTGGGCTCCGACGGAGACGATTGTACCCGTGGAACGCGCCTTCTTTCATGCCTGTTTATATCGTTTGTGGTTCGAGTCAAAAGCCTGACCGCGGGGGCACAGAGGTCACGGAGGAAGGATGCTGGTCCAGGGGCGCTGCAAGCCGAGAGCTTAAGAGTTTGGAACGGAAGCGCCTTCCGCAATCCGTTTTGCCAGATCGCCGCGCGGAATGGTCTCCTGTTTTCCGGACGCCAGGTGCTTCAAGGCAAAGGCGTCGGCTTTCACTTCGTTCTCGCCGACGATCAGCAGATAGCGGGCACCAATCTTGTCAGCGGCTTCGAAAGATTTCTTCAACCGGAAGGATTCGTCGCCCAGATCGACAACCAGATCATGACGCCGCAGTTCGCGCGCCAGACGCGCTGCCTCGCGGTTCATCCCGGCGCCTAGCGGGGCTACGTACACGTCGGGCTTGCGCTGGATCTCCTCGACCGACTTGCTCAACGAAAGTACGAGCCGGTCTTCACCGATGGCAAATCCGATGCCCGGCGCAGCCGGCCCGCCGAGCGCTTCCGACAGGCCGTCGTATCGGCCGCCGCCGAGAATGGCGTTCTGCGCGCCCAGCGCCCCATGGGTGAACTCGAATGCGGTGCGGGTGTAGTAATCGAGGCCCCGCACCAGGCGTTCGTTCAGCGTATATGGAACGCCAACGGATTTCAGGATCTCTTGCACATCCTCAAAGTGCTTGCGGCAGGCTTCGTCGAGGAACTGCGAGATGCGCGGGAGTCTCTCGATGACCGGTTGGTCTTCAGGGACTTTGCAGTCGAAGACGCGCAGCGGGTTCGTTACGGCGCGGCGCTGGCAGTCGGAGCACATTTTGCCGACCACGGGTTCGAGGGCTTTTCGCAGGGCTTCGTTGAACTTCGCGCGGTCGTTGGGGCAGCCGACGGAGTTGAGTTCGAGCGTCCATCCGGTGATACCGATGCGGTCGAGTAGAGTGGCCAGCAGTTCCAGGATTTCAGCATCGCGGGCGGGAGACTCACTGCCGGAAGTGGCCGGGCCGATGACCTCGGCGCCGATCTGGTAGAACTGACGGTAGCGTCCTTTCTGCGGACGCTCGCGGCGGAATTGTGGGCCGATATAAAAGAGCTTGTTGAGGCCGCGGTCCCAGAGCTTGTGCTCGATGTAAGCGCGGACGACGCCGGCGGTGTTCTCGGGGCGGAGGGTGAGCGACTGACCTTTGTCGCTTTCGGCGCGGCCACGATCTTCCCAGGTGAACATTTCTTTCGCGACGATGTCGGTTTCTTCGCCGACGCTGCGCGCGAAGAGTTCCGTACTCTCGAAAATGGGCGTGCGGATTTCGTGGAAGTTATAGGCGCGGAAGACGTCGCGGACGGCGGCTTCGACGAAGTTCCACAGCGCCGTGTCGGGCGGGAGAAGGTCGCGGGTTCCTCGAACGGCTTTGATCATTGTTAGCAGCGAGTTACGAGCGGCGAGCGGCGAGCTTCGAGCAACCCTACGATTTCTGGGGAGAATGCCTTGCAGCTTCTCGTCAGGCGCAAATGGAGTAGGGGTCCTTCGACTCCGCAGGAACTGCGCTTCGCTTCGTTCCTGCTCCGCTCAGGATGACATTGTACAGGGGTTCTTGCTGACTACTGACCACCGGCTACTGACTACTGTTCTTTCCTCTCAAACAAGTACGCCTTCTTGTATCCCAGATAATTTTCCGCATAGCGCAGGATCATGTCTTCGTCTTCTTTGACGAGCTTGCGGCGGAACTTGGCCGGGTGGCCGACCCACAGCGAGTTCGGCTCGATGATGGTCTTCTCCGGGATCAAGCTGCCCGCGCCGATGATCGATCCTGCGCCCACGACCACTCCGTTCAGCAGGACCGAGCCCATGCCGATCAGGCAGCGGTCTTCGATCTTGCAGCCGTGGAGAACGACGCTGTGGCCGACGGTGACGTAGCCGCCGACGTAGACACCGTACTGTTGGGTCATGCCGTGGAGGACGCAGCAGTCCTGAATGTTGGAGTAGTGGCCGACGCGGATTTCGTGCACGTCGCCGCGCAGGACGGCGTTCATCCAGATGCTGGAGTGTTCGCCAAGGATAACGTCGCCGATGAGTTGGGCGGATTCGTCGACGTAGCTGGTCGTCGGAAATTGCGGGGTGATGCCTTTGTAGGAACGGACCATGGGAGTCGAATATTGAAAATAGCACGAGCGATTGCAGATTGCAGAGGTCAGATTGCAGAAGTGAAAACCGAGTTCTTTATCCACGGAGGGCACGCGGTTCGCAGGGTTTAGAATTCTTGGCCTATGACCACCGGTTTGCGGTTTCTTGTTTCGACATTGCTGATTGTTGCGTTGGCGGGCGCGACTGTTTTGCCCGCTGCGGCACAGGCTCCTTCCACGGAGCTCTCCAAGTTCTTCTCCGACTACTTTGAAGAGCGCCTGCGCGATGAACCGGAGTTTGCCACCAACGTCGGGCGTCATGACTATGACGATCGCTGGGCGGACCTGTCGAAGGCGGGACGCGAGGCGCATCGCGGGCACCTGCAGTCGCGGCTCGATGAGCTCTCGAAATTTTCTCCGAGCGGACTGGCGGACCAAGACCGGCTCAGCGTCGAACTGCTCCGCTACGACTTGCGCACGACGCTCGACGCGCTCGATCTGGACACGCATCTGCTGCGGGTTGGGCAGATGTTCGGGATGCACAATCGCGTCTATACGACGGTCGACCGCATGCCGGCGTTCACCGTGAAAGACTGCGAGAATATCATTGCCCGCTTGCACGCGATCCCGGCGTATGTCGATCAGAACATCGAAATCATGAATGAGGCGATCGCTTCGGGTATGACACAGCCGAAGATGGTTGCCGATCTGGTCATCGAGCAATTGAAAGTGCAGGGGGCGCAGGATGCTTCGCAAACCGCACTGCTCGAATTCCTGAAGAAGATGCCGGGCAGTATTCCCGAGTTGGATCGCGCACGGCTGCGCAAGCAGGCCACCGACACCTATGAGAATGACTTTCGTCCGGCGTGGCGGAAGCTGCTCGACTACATGCAGACGACGTATCTGGCGCATGTGCGGCCGTCGGTTGGAATATCCAGCATCGCCAACGGCAAGGAAGACTATGCGATCCTGATCCGGCGCCTGACGACCACGAACGCGACTCCGGAAGAGATTCACAAGATCGGTCTGGCGGAAGTCGACCGCATCGAAGCGGAGATGCTTGCGATCGCGCGGCAGACCGGGTTTCAGGGGTCGGTCAGCGAACTGGAAGTGAAGCTGGCGAACGATCCTGCGCAGCGCTTCCATTCCAAAGACGAGATGCTCGCCTACTGCCGCAACGCGGCGAAGATTATTGAGCCGGAGCTGCCGAACCAGTTCAAGCACATTCCGCTGCTGCTATACGGCATCCGGGCGATTCCTGAAGATCGCGAGCAGGCAACGGCGTCGAATGCGCAGCCTCCGGCGCCGGACGGGAGCGCGCCGGGATGGTTCAACCTGCGGGCGTATCAGCCGGAAAAGCAAGTGAAGTACGACAAAGAGTCACTCGTGCTGCATGAAGCGGTGCCGGGACACATTTTCCAAAACTCTCTGGCACGCTCGCAGGCGGGGCTGCCGGAGTTTCGCAAGTTTTACTGGAACAGCGCGTACGGTGAGGGCTGGGCTCTTTATGCGGAGTCGCTGGGATCACAACTGGGCGTGTATCGCGATCCCTATAACCGCTTTGGACAGCTGGCCAGCGAGCGTTTTCGCGCGGCGCGGCTGGTGATTGACACCGGCATCCACGCGATGGGATGGAGGCGCGAGCAGGCGCAGGATTATTTGCGAGCGCATGCTCCGACACAGGCGCTGGCGGAGGTAGACCGCTACATCAGTTGGCCGGGACAGGCGCTGGCCTACAAGATGGGTCAGCTGAAGATCATGGAACTGCGCCGTCAGGCGGAGAAGGAGTTGGGGCCGAAGTTCAATGTCCGGGACTTTCACGATGTCGTGCTTCGGGACGGGGCCTTGCCGCTGGAGTTGCTGGGGGAACGAGTGGAGATGTGGGTGGCGGAGAGGAAGTAACGAAGCAGGGCCGAACATAGGTGAGAGACTCTAATCACTGGTTTCAACAGAGACTGTTCTTACTCTTGCATTTGATCCGCTCGTTCGCGGTCGGTGTGATGAATCTTCTTTCGGCCCGCTGGGGCTTGTTGATCTCTTGCTTGCGCCCACGGCTTGCGCCGCGGGCTGCATTCTTCCGCCGCTTCGCGGCTACGATCATACTGTGGTTGTTGGAATTGCAGACGGTGCCTGTTTACTGGCACAAGTTGTCAAATTGCACGGCCGGCGCTGGGGCCGCGGGGACCGCCAGATGACGCTCGGCCAGGGCTCCCTCGAGCATGTCGGCTGCGGGCGGCAGGTGCAGATCGGTATCCTGGGCGTAGAACGGGTCTCGTTCTGCCTCATCGAGAGTGACGAATTCAAATCCTTTGGAGCGATACAGGTAGAGAACTCGGGGGAGCATCTCCGCGTCAAGGGCGCCCACGTGCATCAGCAGCACGTACGGGATATCTCGTCCGAGCAGCGTCTGTGACATCTCGCGGTAGTGGCCGATGTTGTCCTCTGCTGACTTGAGGAAACTGCTTTCCAGAAGCGCGACGGCTTGCGGGTCGCCCTTGGCGCGGCAGCGGGCGTAGGGCTCGGTCCAGAGGTAGTCGGCAAAACTCATTGTCACTCCGGCGATCCTGTAGCCGTGCTGCGAGAGGAACGCGCGCACTCCGGCGCGCTTTTCCGGCGTGTCTCCTTCGGCGAGGAAAGGGAAGCGGAACCAGTGCCAGTCGTTGTCTTTGAACTTGGCCAGCAGTGGCTCGTTCTTCGTGACGTCGGCCTGGAACTCCTCGAGTGAATGCTGGTTCAGGTTCATATGCGTCCAGGTGTGGTTGCCGAGGGGATTGCCGGCGTCGCGCCAGGCCTGCAGGGCGGAGATGTCGTCGGGATGCTGGTCGAGCCAGCTGCCGTTGACGAAACCATAGGTCGCTGGGACCTGCGCCTGTTTCAGCGCAGTGACGATCTCCGAGATGACCTCGGTGCGGGTCGTGCCGGGCGGCAGGGAGCCGTGGGCGGGGAGGTCGTCAAAGGTCAGGGCAATCCGCAGCGGAGGTCGAGGTTTCACGTTGGATCCCGGAGGGGTCTGACCGTTGGTGGCAGGTGTGTTCGTTGTCTGCGAGATTGCGGATGCGGCCACGAAGAGCAGGGCAGTGATAAATAAACGGCTATGGTAGGGAATGTTTGTCTTCATACCGTACGGCAACAGCCGCAACGCAGAGAGTAGCAGGCGAGGCAACCGGAGTCTATGAACTGCCGATCTGCCGAGATCACCGCCTGGGATTGGCTGCTCGCTCTCAAAAGGACGCCAATTCCGTGCGGCTGCTCCGCAGCGGAAGGCCGTGGCATACTAGCGGTGCGCGGAATCCTATCCGTTCTGGAGACGCCATGCTGAAAAGCGCTCCGCTGACACTCATTCTGCTGCTGGCCAACGTCGTGTGCGCACAGACGGCAAGTCCAACTGCGCCGCCCAGCCCATCCCAGCCCCTCATCATCCTGATCGGCCCTCCGCTCAGCGGGAAAACCACCTTCGCCGACTCCATCTCCCGCGCTTACGGAATTCCAACGATTTCAATCGAAGATCTCATTCGTGATAACGCGGCCGAACTGGACAAGCTGCGAGGGGAAGGAGTTTCGCTGGCCGAGATGCGTTATGACCCGGCCATGAGCCGTTACCTGCGAGAGCGACTGAAGACCACCGACCTCAGCCACGGGCTCACGCTCGATGGCTATCCCGCAACGCTGGTGCAGGCTGAAGACCTGGCCAAGATGTTTCCGGACCTGAAAATGAGGCTGGTTGCATTGCGATTGCGAGTGCCCGACGAAACTGTCCGCGAACGGGCCAAGGCGACGGGGCGGGAGAGTGATCGACCGCAAATACTCGAGCAGCGGATCAAGGACTACCATCGCGAGATGGACGCAATTTCGCTCTACTTTCCCAAGGCCAAGATTGTGGACATCGACGGGAGTCTGCCCGAGGCGGCGGTCTGGAAGGCGGTCCAGGCAGCCCTCAATGAGGCCGGCCTCAAGCCCGCGGCGAAGTAGAATTCCTCTAGCAGGTTGCATGGGAGACCCTGCGGCTACCGAACCGGCTCCTCAGAGTTTTTCCTCATGATCGTCAACTTTGCCGAACGCGCGCATAACCACAACTGGCAGCTGGACCCTGTCATCAGGTCACTGCTGGATACCGACTTCTACAAACTGCTGATGCTGCAGTTCATCTGGAAACACTATGCGAAGACGCGGGTCTCTTTCTCTTTGTTCAACCGCACCACCTCGGTGCGGCTGGCAAACATGTTCGGCACCGAAGAACTTCGGCGGCAAATGGAGCACGTGCGCGGGTTGCGTTTTCGCAAGTCGGAACTGGTATGGCTGGCCGGCAACACGTTCTATGGGCAGCGCGGAATTTTTGAGCCGGCTTTTTTGGCCTGGCTGGAGCAGGATTTCCGGCTGTCGGATTACGACTTGGCAATGCGGGATGGACAGTTCCACCTGACCTTTGACGGCCTGTGGACCGAAACCACGATGTGGGAGCTGTATGCGCTCCCGATCATCGACGAGTTGAAGACTCGGGCCGCGCTGGCGCAACTGGGCGAGTTCAACCTCGACATTCTCTATGCGCGCGCCAAGACGAAGCTGTGGGGCAAGATCGAGCAGCTGCGCGGCGTGCCGGACTTGCATGTGGCCGATTTTGGAACGCGCCGCCGGCACAGCTTCCTGTGGCAGGAATATGTGGTCAACGCGATGGCCTCGAACCTGGGTGCGAATTTCACCGGGACTTCGAACGCATTTCTCGCTCACAAGCACGACCTGGAGGCGATCGGAACCAACGCCCATGAAATTCCCATGGTCATGGCCGCGCTGGCGGATGACGACCGCGCGCTGAAGGCTTCGCAGTACCAGGTGCTCGAACTGTGGCAGAAGACGTACGGCGGGGCGTTGCTCATCATGTTGCCGGACACGTTCGGGACAACCCAGTTCCTTGAGGGTGCGCCGGAATGGGCGGCGGACTGGACCGGACAGCGCGTCGACAGCAAAGATCCGTATGTCGCGGGCGATGAATATATCGAGTGGCTGAAGAAACATGGGCGCAAGCCGCATGACAAGTTGATGATTGCCTCCGATGCGCTCGACGTCGATGCCATCCTGGGGCTGCATGCTTATTTCAACGGCGTGCCGCGGGGCGGAATGACGCCGGAGGACTTTCACAGCGCCGCGGATTTTATAGATCCCCGCAAGTGGAGTCCGGAGCGGCGGATTCGTTTCAGCGCCGGCTGGGGGACGCTGCTGACCAATGATTTCCGCGGATGCGATCCGGCGAGCGGCAGCGGATTCGATCCACTCAGCCTGATCTGCAAGGTGTCGGAGGTGGAAGGGCGGCCGGCCGTGAAGCTTTCCGATAACTACGCGAAGGCATTGGGCCCGGAGGAGGAGATCGAACGGTACCGCCGCGTGTTTGGCACCGTGGGCGTGGCGAACGTGCCGGTGATTGCGTAACTGGAACCGATTTAAGATTAGCTCGCATGACCGCACAAGAGATTCAGTTGCTGTACGAATACGATCGCTGGGCAAATGATAGGTCCTTGAACGCCGCGGCCTCGCTGACGAAAGAACAGGTCACGCGCGATCTGGGCGGAGCGTTTTCTTCGATTCGAGACACGCTGCTGCATGTCATCGCCGGCGAGTGGGCGTGGCTGCAGTATTGGAAGGAGGCCTCTCCCAATGGCGCATTTCTCGAGAAGTTGCGAACACGCCGAGCGGCTGCATTCGATCCGAAGCTGTTTCCATCGATCGTCGAGATCGAACAGAAGTGGCGCGAAGTGGAAAAAGAGCAAATTGGATTTGTAAGCGGCGTGACCGACGACCGTTTGAACGAAATGGTGCCGTTTCGCAAGACAGAGATCACCCTGGCCCAGCTCATGCAGCATGTTGCGAACCACTCCACATACCACCGCGGTCAAGTCTCACTCATGATGCGCCAGCTTGGAGCGAAACCGGTCGCGACAGATTTCCATGAATTCCTGGTTGATGAGGCGCGAAGCATGGCTCAGGTTCAAGCGTGACGGAAGTTACAATCGTCGTGCATGAATCCTCTCCATGTTTCTTCCGAAGAATTTCGCCAGTTGGCGGCGAGTGTTACTGATCTTTCTGCGGATTGGATTTCCACACTCGATTCACGTCCGATTTTTCCTTCCACAACTGGAGCCGAATGCGAACGGCTGTTTTCGACGCAGCTTCCCGAGCATGGCGTGGGAGCCGAGGCGCTTCTCGCGCTTCGCAATGTCGTAGCGCACTCGCGGGCGCAGAACGGGCGTTTCTACGGATATGTGCAGGGGCCGGGGGAGCCGGTGGCCGCATTGGGCGATCTGGTGGCGTCGATTCTGAACCAGAACATGACGGGCTGGCGGTCTGCGCCGGCGGGAATCACAATTGAACGCACCGTCGTACGTTGGCTGGCCGAGGCGGTTGGATGCAGTGGGTACTACGGAACACTCACGGGCGGCGGCTCGGCCGCCAATCTTATGGGCCTGACGATGGCGCGCGAGGCCAAGGTTCCGGCTAACGAGCGTGGCCTGCGCGGCACGGCACCGGGAGTGATTTATGCGTCCGATCAGGTGCACATGGCGGTGCCGAAGGCGGTGGCGATGGTCGGGATTGGGCGTGAGAATTTGCGCACCATTCCCTGCGATGCGGGCTATCGGATGATTCCGGCGGAGCTGGAGCGGGCGATCCGGCGGGACAGGGAATCGGGCATCACCCCTGTTGCGGTCGTGGCGTCGGCGGGAACGGTGAATACCGGGGCGATTGATCCGCTGCGCGAGATCGCGGAGATCGCCCATGTGCACGGGGCGTGGATGCACGTGGACGGTGCGTATGGGGCGCTGGCGTCCATCGCCGTGCCGGAGAAGTTTGACGGACTCGCGATGGCGGATTCGATCTCGCTCGATCCTCATAAGTGGCTCTACCAGCCGCTGGATTGCGGCTGCCTGCTGTATCGCGACCTCGCCGTCGCGCGTCAGACTTTCGCCTATACCGGCGACTACGCCAGGAACCTGCACACGGATCCGATTGAGGCTTACGCGTTTTTTGAAGAATCGATTGAGCTGTCGCGGCGGTGCCGGGGGCTGAAGTTGTGGCTTTCACTGCGATATCACGGGCTGGCAGCGTTTCGCGAGGCGATCCGGCGGGATTTGGAACATGCGCAGCGGTTGGCAGCGAGCGTGCGCGCGTGTCCGGAATTGGAATTGTTGGCGACGGGGGAGTTAAGTGTGGTTTGCTTCCGGCATTTGCTGAGTCAGGATGCGTCGGAGGAAGAACGTAACCAATTCAATCTGGCGTTGCTGAAGCGATTGGTGAAGCGCGGGCGCGTGTATTTGTCGAATGCCTCGCTGCAAGGGAAGTTCTGCTTGCGGGCGTGCATTGTGAATCATCTGACGAAGGAGTCGGATATTGCGGCCGTGGTGCCGGAGATTCTGGCCGCGGTGGAAGAGACGCTGACATAACCCCATCGGTTCGTAACCCAACGAAGCACGGACCCGGAGCGGCCTATGGCAGAGCCAGCCATGCAGTACGCAATATCCTGTACGCCAGATTTTCCTCGTCCCACCGACAAAATGCTCAGTCGTTATCTTTCCCGGAACACATCCGAAAGAAAATAAGCATGCAGCACTCTGGTGACCTTTGTGCAACGCGGGTTGTGACTGGAGGAACCATGTTCAACACGCACATCGAAATTATGGGTGACTTGGCCATCATCGAGTGCGAAGGCAGGATCGTCCGCAGCGAGGCTGCCTTTCAATTGCGGGATGCAGTGACCCTGCAAGGGTCAGCCCGGCTGATCGTACTGGATCTGTCCGAAGTCAGTGCGATCGAAGCAGGAGGCTTGGGGATGCTGGTGTTTCTGGAGCGCTGGGCCCACGCTCGCGATATCCGGCTCAAACTCTTCAACCCTAGCCAATTCGTCCGCGAAAGGCTGGAACGGGCAAGTATGTTGAGGCCCTTCGAGATGGCCACACTGGACGAACTGATGGCGTTGCTTCGCCGGGGCGAAGGCAGAGAGACCCTCGCAGCGTAGAACGGCGAGCTGGGTGTCCTGCAAAAACTGAACAATTTAGATGTGCATCCATCACATCACGAGGTGTCGCGAACTGATACAAAACTGTCCAGATCTCCCGGGCCTCCTTCCGAGGGCAACGTGTCGGCTGGAGGAACGGTATGTATGTGGCCAGAGCGCGGCAGGCCTGCTGTCTTCTTAGTTTTCTCTTCTTCTTACTCACTGCGATTGTGCTGAGCGGCAGCGTGCTGGCGCAGGACGCCGCGACCGGCGCCTTGCGCGGGACCGTTCTCGACGCTCAGGGTGCGGCCGTTACGCGGGCCGATGTCATTGCCATCCGTGTGGACACCGGAATCCGGTACCACGGAGCGACGGATTCGGAAGGCAGGTTCGTTCTGGACCTGCTGCCGCCTGGGGAATATTCGGCGCGCGCCGAAGCCGAGGGCATGTTGCCGCAGGACTCGCCGCGAGTCCAGGTCGAGGTGGGCGCGGCAACCGAATTGACGTTCAAGCTGGCGGTGGCTGGCGCGCGGGAGATGGTGACCGTGTCGGACGGGCCACAACTGGTGGAGACTCAGCCTATTGCGGTGTCGGCGATGATCGATGAACAAGCGATCAGCGATCTTCCCTTAAACGGTCGCCGCTATACCGATCTGTCGCTGCTGGCGCCGGGCGTGACGCAGGACCCGCGCGGGCTCACGTCGGCATCGAACGGTGACCTGGCATTTGGCGGAGTGCGCGGTTACCAGTCTTCGTACCTGGTGGACGGCGCCGACAACAACAACGGGTTCTTCGCCCAGGCTAGAGGGCGGTATCGCGCGCCGTATCAGTTTTCCAACGAAGTGGTGCAGGAGTTCCGTGTCTCATCCAACACCTACGGCGCTGAAATGGGCCGCGCGGGCGGGGCAGTGGTGAATGTAGTCACGAAGTCGGGCTCGAATCATTGGCGCGGGTCAGGGTTCTACTTCCTGAAAGACAGCGCATTTGGCGCCAGCCCGGCGTTTGTCGGATTCAAGCCGCACGATCAGCAGCAGCAGTTTGGCGGCACGTTCGGCGGGCCGATCAAACGCAACAAGGCGTTCTTCTTCGCCGGATATGACCAGCACATCTTTCGCGTTCCCGCGGTGGTGGAATTTGCGGATGGAAACACCGAGGTCGTACCGCGCCTAGGAACGCCAACGAATCCCCTGGATTACGAGATTTGCGATCCGGCGATCGGTGGAATCGCCTGCGACAAAGACCTTGTCTTTGCGGCAGCGGCCGGGCTGTCGACGATGGGTGGAACGCATCGCGCCGAATTACTCGGCGATGCTGGCTTCGTGAAGGTCGACTACTCCCTTACACCGCGGCAATTCCTGTCGCTGCGGCTGAACACGTCGCGTTACTACGGCACGAATAATGTCTTTTTCGATCCCGCCAGCCCCATCACGAATTTTGCCATGAGTTCGAATGGCGAGGAGGATGTGAAGACGGAGAGCGCCTCGATCTCCCTGTCGAGCGGGCTCACGTCACAAATGACGAGCCATCTGCGCGCTCAGTTTTCGCGCGATCTGCAGCAGTCGTATGCCAACTCGACCGACATCCGCACGCGCATCTACAACGTGATCGACGCCTTCGGGCAGTCGTCGATTCTGCCGCGGCAGACTCGGGAGCATCGTTTGCACCTGGCCGAGACCCTGAGCCTCCGCGGGGGCCGGCACGACTGGAAGTTCGGCGGCGACACGATGTTCACCTGGGACTACAACTTCTTCCCGTCGCTGTACGGAGGCGAGTACATCTACGACGACATCAGCGTTGATCCCTGGACCTTCGAGCCGATGCACGGCGGATTGGCGATCACCCCACTGCGAGCCTGGGCGCACGACGTGCCACGGTACTATCTGCAGAACTTCGGGAATCCGGTGTCGCACCCCAACAGCAATGACTACTCCGCGTTCGCGCAGGACACGGTGCGTGTCACCAACCGGCTCGCGGTGAGCCTGGGGGCGCGCTACGACTTGCAGACGTTCGATGGCAAGGAGCTGGTGAACAATCCGTTGTGGGCGCCGTCGGGGAAAATGCCTTCCGACATGAACAACGTCTCCCCGCGAGTGGGTGTGGCGTATTCGATAGGGAATCAGCGGCCGCTGGTGGTCCGCGGGGGTTTTGGCATCTTCTACACCCGGCTGCCGCAGATCTATGAGTCGGCGGTGATCAACAACAACGGGCTCGCTGGAACGCACCTCTTTCTCGACAACGCCGACACGACGCAGCATCAGATTTTTCCCACCTATCCGAACGCAGTGCTCACGTGCAGTCCAGGCGCGGTGGTGTGCGCAGCGCCCAATTCGCTGAAACCCAACCTGACCAGTGATGTCTCCGCCTTTGCACCGGACTACGTGACCCCCAAGGTGCAGCAGGGAAGCTTGAGCATTGAGCGGGAAATTGCCGACCGCTTTGCGGCGGGCGTGTCGTACCTGTACGTGCACGGAGAAAATCTGATCCGTGCACGAGATGTGAACCTGCCCGTGCCGACCGAGTACAGCTATCCGATCTATGACTCGACGGGCATGAACTTCACAAACTCGCTCTATACCGTGGATTCGTTCGGGACGTGGCAGACGCAGCAGAGCATGAGCTGTCCCTATCCGCCGTGTATCAACGACGTGGCGCGCCCCATTCCACGATTAAGCGCGATCGACGAGTTTGATAGCGCAGCCACGAGCATTTATCACGGACTGACGGTATCCATACGCCGTCGGATGACGCATGGACTTTATTTCCGTTTGGCCTACACATGGGCCCATGCGATCGACGACGGACTGGATGCGCTGGTGACCGGCAGCCCAGTGACGGTCCAGAACTCATATTCCACCAAGAGCGAACGCGGGCCCAGCGTGACCGATCAGCGGCATCGCGTGTCGGTGTCGTGGATTGCGGAGCCGCGTCCCTTTGGGCGCGGGCAAGAAACATTGGCCAAAATCTTCAACGACTGGAAGCTTGCCGGCGTCATGACGTTTGGCAGTGGGCGGCCAGCCGAAGCTCAGGTGAGCGGCGATCCCAATCGGGACAGCAACTCCAGCAACGACCGGTTGCCCGGCTATGGGCGAAACGCATTTTTGGGGCCCGACTACGCCACCCTCGACCTGCGGCTGACGAGGAAGATTCAGATCACGGAGCGCTTGCGGCTCGAATTAACCGCGGAATCGTTCAATCTCTTCAATCGCGACAACCAGCGCTACAGCTTGAGCGATGACGGCTTCTCGAACGGAGCGGGACAGTTCGTGCCCTTTGATCGCACTGCCGGTGGAAAGGTGTATCCGGCTTATTATCAGCAACCTACGAATTTCATGCGGGCGATGAGCGCCTACGCGCCGCGCCTGGTACAGCTCGGGCTGAGATTTGTCTTCTGAAGTCGCGTCGGGATTTTCTACATTCCACTTGACTTAGGCGGCCTTTGCTTGCCATAACTAACGAGTCCCATTTACGGGCGAGTAGGGGGGTGCAGTTCGTTTGGCTGAAGTCAGAATTCAAGAGGGCGAGTCCCTGGAGAATGCGCTTCGCCGTTTCAAGCGGAAGGTACAGCAAGAGGACATCATCAAGGAAGTGAAACGTCACTCTTTTTACCTGAAGCCGGGAGAAAAGAAGCGGGTGAAAGAAGCGCTGGCGCGCAAGCGTAGCCGGAAGAAAGCGCGTAAGGAGCAAGATTAAGCCATCCGGGCCGTCGCTGGGGTGACGGCCCGTTCCACCCACACTCACATCATTCCGCTGTCGGGACTTTTATTGGTAGTAACCATGCGATGCACATTCGCATGGCGGGCCGAATCCAGGGAAAAATGAGGGGGAAGTAATCCCCTGCCCACGCGTGAACCGGATCCTTCCCCATTCGGGTCCCTCGTGAAGCGCAGGGACGGGGAATGGAGCGCCTCTTCGCATGGAATTCCAGGATAAGGTATTAAAGTGCGTGGATTGCGGCACGGATTTTGTTTTTACGGCCGGGGAACAGTTGTTCTTCCACGACAAGCAGTTCAAGAACGAACCCAAACGCTGCAAGAGTTGCAAGGGTAAACGGGTCGCGGTGCTGGGAGCGTCGCACGGGCAGCCGTACGTGAAAACGGAAACCCGGACGAACTGTTCACAGTGCGGCAAAGAGACGACGGTGCCCTTTCGTCCCACCCAAGGGCGGCCAGTGCTGTGCCGGGAATGCTTCCAGCAGAAACGGCACGTCGCGAGCGCCTGATTCCACCGAAGCGCCAGAAGGAACGGCAAGGCGACGGTTAACCAGCCTTGCGGGCGGGGTCGTGTGTCCCGTTGCCGGAGAGGCGAAGACGTGCCTGTTTTGCGTCTTCGTGGCGAATCAGCAATGCTTCCACTTGGCGCAACAGGTCATTTGTGCCGAGAGGTTTGATGAGCAGAGAATCTGACGGTTCCTCGTCCCACTGTTCTCCGGGAGGCGGATAGGCGGTCAGAATGGCGGTGGCGGGGTCGTAGCTCTGGCTGCGCGCTGCTTCAATCACCTTCAGACCTGCGTCTTCGGTGTCCATGCGCAGATCGCTGATGACCATTTGATAGACGGCGGACTCGAGTCGCGACAACGCCTCCGCCGTGCTGGCTGCAGTTTCCACTTCGAAGCCGTGCAATTCCAGGACGGCTCTCAGGGTCAGCAGGACGGGAAGGTCGTCGTCGACAAGGAGAATGCGCCGTTTCATATGCACCTCCGGCTGGAGAGATGCAGAACAGAGCGGAATCGGTCCGCAGCCGGTCGCCCACGGCTTCGGGCGCTCACCCACTCGGGTAGTATAGGAGCGTGGGCAGCTTCTACATAGAGAATTTTGGATGTCGAGCCACTCAGGCCGACGGGGCAGCACTCGAAAACCAATTCCTCGAGCGCGGGCTGGAGCGAGCCCACGAAGCTTGCGAAGCTGAAATCGTCGTCCTCAACACCTGTACGGTTACCGAGGGTGCCGACAAGGATGCGCGGGCATCGATTCGGCGCCTGCAACGGGAGAATCCGGGCTGCCGCATTCTGGTCACAGGTTGCTACGCGCAGCGTGCGCCACACGAACTCGCCGCCTTGCCGGGTGTGACGTGGGTCGTGGGGAATTCGCACAAGCATCTGGCGGCGGAGATTGCGACCTCGACTCCTCCACCATCAGCTCCCGGCTTCGTGCCCCTCGCGCAGCTAACGGCGGGAAGCAATGTCGTTGTCGGCGATATCTTCGCGCACACGGAACTGCTGGCCGCTCCCGTGTTTGACGCCGCCAACGAACGTACCCGGCCCAACCTCAAGGTGCAGGACGGCTGTGATAATCGCTGCTCGTTCTGCGTGATCCCGTTTGTCCGAGGGCAGAGCCGCTCCCTGCCGCTCAATCGAGTCCTGAGCGACGTGCGGACGCTGGTCGAGGCCGGTTATCGCGAAGTGGTGATTTCGGGAATCAATCTGGGACGCTGGGGACGGGATTTCAGCGCTTCACACTCAAGGCCCAGCATTCAGCCCACAGCCGACAGCCCACGGCTCGCGGCCAGAGCAGTTCGATTCGAAAGGCTGGTTCGCGCAATCCTCGATGAAACGTTACTGGAGAAGCTGCGCATCAGTTCGGTTGAGCCCATGGATTGGAGCGAGGAACTGATCGCGCTGATGGCCACTTCGCCTCGAATCGCTAAGCACGCCCACGTGCCGCTGCAGTCGGCGAGCGACGCGGTGCTGCGTCGAATGCATCGCAAGTACAGGCCCTGGCATTATCGGGAGAAGATCGAGAAGATTCGCTCCGCCATGCCGAACGCCGCCATTGGAGCGGACGTGATGGTCGGGTTCCCCGGCGAGACCGATCGAGAGTTCGAGGAAAGCCGGCGCATGGTCGAGGAACTGCCATTCACGTATCTGCATGTCTTCACCTACTCGGCGCGTCCGGGCACACCCGCTGCCGCGCGGCGCGATCCTGTGCCGGTGGCGCTGGCCCGCGAGCGCAATCAGGTACTGCGCGAGATTGCAGCCAGGAAGAAAGAAGCGTTTGTTCGGTCTCAGGTGGGGAAGTCGGTGCAAGCCATCACGTTGCATTCGGGGGAAGGCGCCTTTACTACCGCGTTGACGGACAACTACTTGAAGATCAGGATTCCCGGCACGGAGGAATCGAATCGCTGGATTGACGTAGACGTAGCAGGCTGCGACGGAGAACTTCTGCTCGGGCTGCCGGCCAGGTCGGTGGTGCAACCGCAATCCGAAATCCGAAGTAACCCCTCCGACTACTCAGAAGTCCAACAATCTCATTGACCTGCAACCCTTTGCGGGCTAGGATGAGTCCAATAGATCACCACACGATTGGTGGAGTGAGTCCGACCATGTCACAGACGGTGTTGCGGTCTGCTCTGAGTTTTGTCCTGGCCATGTTGCTGCCTGGGCAGCTGCTGGCAGCAGACTCGGCCTCGGCCATGCTCTACACGAATGGAACGGCTTGGGTGAACGGGAGCTCGGTGCCGAAGTCGGCGGCAGTCTTCGCCGGTGACCTGGTGCAAACGCGTCCCGATTCAAGTGCCCACCTCAGCGCCAGCGGCTCAAGTGTGATGGTGCTGGCGGATTCCCTGGTGAAGTTCGAGGGGCCGGCGGTGGAGCTTGAACACGGGGCTGTGCGGGTGACAACCCAGCAGGGGTTGGCAACGCGCGCCGGAGAAGTGACGGTGAAGCCGGCAGGCAGTTCCTGGACGGAGTTCCAGGTCAGGGACGTGGATGGGACGGTTCAGATTGCGGCCAACAAAGGTGATGTGATCGTCCAGGATCAGCAGGGGTCGACGACACTCCAGGAAGGCCAGCAGACCACCCGGGACGATACCTCGAATACGGAGAAAAAGAAGAAGAAGCGCCGTGGCGCAGGCGCTGCTACCGCTGCGGGCGGAGGTGTTCTCAGCTCGCCTGCCGCGGTCTACGTGGGTCTTGGCATCGTGGGCGGGGTCACAACGTGGGTTCTGATTCAAGGAGATGATCCGCTCAGCCCGAAATGCCCAAGCGATCCCTGCGGCAATTGATGCGCCGAGTTGGCCACTGAGCAATGTCGCGTTACGTTTCCTATCGAGATTTTGACTGGATCCTGTTCGGGTTCGTCTTAGCCATTTGCACGTTAGGCGTGCTGCAGATCCATAGCGCCACTTCCCAAACCAAGTTTGCCGGCGCCCATATCCGGCAGATCTACTGGATTCTCGGCGGCGTGGGCGCAATGTTTCTGGTCAGCCTGCTGAATTATCAGGCGCTGCTGGAGAAAGTTCACTGGTTCTACATTGTTTCTCTCGCCTCGTTGATTTCGGTGCTGCTCTTCGGGCAGAAGTATCTTGGGGCACGGCGCTGGATCAAGATGCCGTTCAACGTGCATTTCCAGCCGTCGGAATGGGTGAAGCTCATCCTGATTCTCGCGGTCGCGAAATACTTCGCGGAACTCCATCAGCGGGAACTGTCGTGGTCGGATTTCGTCAAGGCAGGTGCCATCGTCGGATTTCCGATGCTCATGGTGCTGGCTCAGCCCGACTTGGGAACGGCACTGACGTATATGCCGATCGCCATCATGGGATTGTTTCTGGGTGGCTTGCGGATGCGGCAAGCGGTGCCGGTGGTGGTGGTCGCGGCCCTGCTGGTGGGAATCGTGTTCTTCTCGGATCGGGTACACATTCTCAAGCCGTACCAGAAAGAACGGCTGACCAGTTTTCTTAACCCGGACGCGGACCGTCAGGGCTCCGGGTATCAAGTGAATCAATCCCTGATCGCAGTCGGATCGGGGGGCATTTGGGGCAGCAGCGAGGGATCGCAGACCCACTTGGCATTTCTGCCTGTGCCGCAGACGGATTTCATCTTTGCGGCCTTCGCCGAGGAACACGGGTTTGTAGGAAGTCTCGGGGTTCTGCTGTTATACTTCATAGTGCTGATGCGTTTGACGCAGAACGCCCAGACGGCGCCCGACCGCGCCGGGACGTTTGTGGTGATGGGGGTGGTGGCTGTGCTTAGCTTCCACGTCCTGGTCAATGTCGGCATGGTGGTTGGTTTTATGCCGGTCACCGGAATACCTCTGCCGCTCATGAGTTACGGTGGGTCTTCCGTGTTGTTCATGTTTCTGGCGCTGGGGATGGTGATGAATGTCCGGATGCGCCGTTTCGTGAACTGAGGCGGGAAGCAGAGTAGGGGCGCCGTTGAGAGCGGCGCTGCGAAACAAGATTACGAGCGCCCTCGCGAGAAAGAGGGCAAAAATCACCGGCGAAGGGATCGCCGGAACAGGATTGAAGCCCGTCGGGATTGGGTAACGGCCCCCTCAAAGATCTGAGAGAGCGGTCACAAACCTGACGTAGTTCGCATGACGCGATCAGTGCAGACAAGCTCTGAACTTTCACGGTTGTGCCGGTTCCGAAGACTCCGGGAGCATACGGAGTTGTGCATGGGACCGAGCTGAACGCCTCAATCCTTCCGGATACCCCACTTCGCTCCGGTGAAGAACAACCGGAGTTGTCATGAACAAAGAATTGTATGTGTCTTCCACACCCCACGAGACCAAAGTGGGCATTGTGGAGGACGATCAGCTTGCTGAAATCTACCTCGAACTTGAGAACGAATACACGCTGTCCGGATCGATATACAAAGGCCGTGTTACGCGCGTGCTTCCCGGCATGCAATCGGCGTTTGTGGACATTGGCCTGGAACGGGATGCGTTCTTGTATGTTTCCGACTTTATGGACCTCGAGCAGCAGGACGAAGATCTGGACGAGGCCATTCCTGCGAATCGTCCAGCCGAAGGCCGTGCGCCGCGGCCAGCAGAACCGGCTGTGCCGGCGGCTGAAGCGCAGGGTGGAAACAATGGTCACGTAGTTCTGCTGGAACCGGAAGCGGGTGAGAAGGCTGCGCCGGATGCAGAGGCGGGTGAGAATGGCAGCCGGGAACGAGGGTTTCGCGGACGTCGCCGTCGTCGTGGACGCCGGGGGGAGCGCGGGGAACGAAACGAGCGCAACGTCGAGCGAGGCGAGCGGGAGCGGACGAGTTCTGAGTCGCGCTACCAGAGGCCAGCGGTGCCGGAATCACGGACGACGGGCCGCGATTACGATTACGGGCCGCCGCCGGGCTACCAGCCCATCATTCTCCCTGGAGAATCCATCTCCAAGTACCAACGACAGACGCAAAGTTCAGCTGCGCCGGTGGAGACGCGCGGCGAGGAACCGTCCGTTCCTCCCTCGGTAGTAGCGAGCTTTCCCGACGACGAGCCCATGTTTGCAGAATCTGCAGAACCCCTGCAGGAACTGCACGAGCATGAAGCTACCGAAGAGATTCAGGAAGAGCCGCAGGAGTTTGTATCGTTTGCGAGACGAGAGACTCCAGAGCCGGAGATCACAACCCCGAATCTGATCGAACCGGCGCTGGCGCACGAAGCGGATTTCCGCGCGGCCCTGGAGGTCCCAGCTTCCGGCCGGGTGGAAGAGCAGGAGATCGAGGAGGAAGAGACTGATCTTGGTTCCTATGGCGAGGAACTGGAAGAGGACGCCACCTTCGAGGATCTGGAGGAAGAGACACGCGCCGCCGGAGACGCAACCGCGACGACCAGTACGCTGGAGATGAGCGCGGCGCCGGCTGACGAACTGCCGGGCAGCCCACTGGACGCCGGCGAAGGACCCTCAGAATCCGCTCTCGAAGAAGAGGAGATGGAGGCCGAGGAACTGGAACTGGAAGAGGCGCAAGAGGAGGCCGAGGCGCTGCTGGAAGCCGAGGCGATCGGAGCAGGCACCGTCGATGCCAGCGCGGAAGTACGCACTGCCGCCCCGGAGTCGAGGCTCGTGCAACGCGCGACCCGTCCAGCGCCGGGGTTTGACCGGCGCCGTGGCCGTCGCGGAGGCCGTCGCTTCCGGCGCCGCGAGAACACAGTGGTGCCGCAAATCAGCGAACTGCTGAAGGAGGGCCAGGAGATCCTGGTGCAGATCGCGAAGGAACCCATTGGCAAGAAGGGCGCCCGAATCACCAGTCACATCGCGTTGCCCGGCCGCTTCCTGGTCTACATGCCGACCGTCAATCACACCGGTGTGTCGCGAAAGATCGCTTCGGAAGAGGAACGATTCCGGCTGAAGCGGATTATTCAGAGTGAGCGCGAAAACGGGCATGGCGGTTTTATCGTCCGCACCGCTGCCCAGGGTGCTTCGGATGAAGAGTTGCGCGCCGACATCCGTTTCCTGAAGAACCTGTGGAACGAGATCAAGTCGCGTTCGGAAAGCAGCAAGTCACCCGCCCTGATCTATCACGATCTGAACGTGGTGGAACGCGTGTTGCGCGACCAAGTGACGTCGGACTTCTCTGTGATCTGGGTCGACACCGAGCAGGAGTACGAGCGCATTCTGCGCTTTGCCAACCGCTTCCAGCCCTCGTTGGTCAAGCGGGTCAAGCTGTACACGAAAGAGACACCGCTGTACGAGCAGTTTGGGCTCAACGAGGAAATCAGCAAGGCGCTCAAATCCAAAGTGTGGCTGAAGAGCGGCGGATATATCGTCATTAATCAGACCGAGGCTTTGGTCGCGATCGATGTCAACACGGGCAAGTACGTCGGCAAGACGGCTCGATTGGAAGACACAATCGTGAAGACCAACGTGGATGCGATCAAGGAGATCGTGCGGCAGGTGCGGTTGCGTGACCTGGGCGGGATCATCATCATTGATTTCATTGACATGGATGAACGCCGCAACCGGCAGAAAGTCATGCAGGCGCTGGAAGAGGCGCTGCGCGCCGATCGCGCCCCATCCAAGGTGCTGCAGTTCAATGACTTCGGCCTCGTAGCGATTACGCGCAAGCGGGTGAAGCAATCACTGGAAAGGACCATCGGATCGCCCTGTCCGTATTGTCAAGCTACGGGATTTGTAAAATCGGTGAACACGATCTGCAATGAGATCTACGTCGAAATGCGAAAGATCTCCGGACATCTCGAACACAGCGACGTCATGCTGCGCGTGAATCCTGAGGTGGCGAAGGCACTGAAGGCGGGCAATGCGCGTCTGCTGAACGAGATGGAAGAACTGGTGAAGAAGACGATCATTGTGAAGTCGGATCCGGCCTTGCACCAGGAGCAATTTGATATTCACTAGCGTCTGGCTGTTGGATTCCAGCCAGGGCTGAGGGCTTGGAGTTGCGAAGGGACAGGTCAAGGCCTGTCCCCTTGTTCTTTTCTAGATTCTCCCTTCGCGCACTCTCTGCAGAAAATCCTGCGCGTCAGCCCGCGCCTTGGCCATCACTTTGGGGTCGTTGCGGTGTTCCAGGCCGATCTCGTCAAGGGCGATATCTACAGCATCTCTTGGTTTGTACCCCACTTTGATGAGCTTCATGACCCGGCTGACGAAGGTTGGTTCGTTGGAAGTATCCTCGACGGTTTTTGCGGGGGTGACGGCGTCGCAGACGTGACTGCGGAATTGAGCGGCTGCCAGGCGGTCGTAGGCGCGCTGCGCCTCGGGATCGCTCAAGAATGTGGGGACAGGGTATTTCCACGAGCAATTCGAACACGCCCATCCGGGATTGCTGGGATCATCAATCCAGATTAATGTCGGCGTCATCGCGAGCGTCGCTGGCTGGCCTTCTCATGATCCGCCAGAAATCGCGATTTCGCAAACCTTCAGGCTTCCCCGAGGAGCCTGGCGACCTGATCGGAGCGCTCACGCAGCTTGGCGAGGGCGCCACGCAGGAACTCGGTTTGCGCCTTCATTTCATCGTTCTGCGCCATCTTGAGGGCAAGGCCGTCGACCGCTTCCGCAAGACGTTTGGCAAGGTCGACAAGCACGACTAGCGAATCTGCGTGCAATTTCCAGATGGACGGAGAATTCTGCGTGCGTTTGAGTTCTTCGATCTCGGTGGTGATGCGAGCCGTCACCGCGACCACGCGGAGCAGCATCCGCGCTACCTCGGCGCGGGGGCTATCTTCCTCGAGGTAGTCGGCGGTGTAGGCCTCGACTTCGGCCTGGCTCAACATCAAATTGAAGTAACGCATGGGCACGATCTGCCGGAACTTGGGGTCGGCGACTCTCACAAACACGCGAATCGACTCCTCCACCCGCCGCAGTTTCGCTTCTTCAATGGATAGCGCCTGCGGCGTGATGGCGGCTGGAACAAACTTGGGTGCGCGAGCCGGGACCGCCGCCGCTCCTCCCGCTCCTACGGAATGAGCAGCAGGCACTGTGGGAGGCACGCGGCGCAGTGGCGGCCGCCGCTCGAGTTCCTTCTTCAACTTGGAGACGCGGCGAAACTTGTCCAGGGCGCTGGCGTAGTCCACCTTGAGCAGGTCGGCCTCATTCAACCCAGCCACATGTTCGACGGTGACCTCAACGCCATCCACCGTGCTCAGAATGCTGCCGCCGAGCTCTTCGAGGCGTCGCGCAAAGTCTTTGATCTCGTTCGCGGCAGAGGAGAACAGTTCATCGAAGCGATCTCCGAAGGCGGCGTTGTAAGGGGCCAGGGTGGCGAGCACGCCGGGATGGTAGAACGAGTCCCCGAGGGATGCCTTCAAGTCGCGCACCCGCTGAATAATGCCCGAGTCCATGAGAGCATTGAAGTCCTCGAAATGCTTGGCTTCGTCGAGCAGAGGGCCAAATTCGCGCAGGCGCTGGACATGCTCTTCGGGCAGAATGGGCGCGTCGGATTCGGACAGGATCTCGAGCAGCGCGATCTCGAAAGGCGAGAGTGGAAGCGAGCCATCGAGGCCATAGCCACTGCGCTCCCATTGACCCGGCACTCGCGGGTGGCGGAACAGGAAGGTCGCGACGAGGTCGGTCTTGTCACGATTGGACGCGGAATCGCCGCGGTGCCGCGCGAAATACCTAAGCAGAGCTTCGGCAACCTCCGGATCCGCGTCGGGCGGCATGCCGAGCCGCAGCATGGCTGGCGTAATCGCCATGTCGAGGAGCTGGATCCACAGGTGCATCCGGCTCAGAGTCCGGCGGACATCGTCGGTATGCCCGATCGCTTGCGGCGTAAGTTCAGCAGGCTCGGGGATTTCTCCGCCGAGGTGATCGCCCATCAAGCGCTGGTAAAAGCCCTGAACCGTGGCCAGGAGGGCTAATTCCCATTTCGGATCCTCGGCCAAACTCGCTCCTTTGGCGGCAAAGTCCCAGTCTTCTTCTAAAAGGGGTTAGCCCTAGTAAAACCGAAAGCGGAATAGGGCGCAATTAGTTACGTGGTTACGGAAGTGACGCGACGGTGGAGCAGTTCTCGGCTGACGGCTCATGGCACACGGCGAACGGAAATCAGCCGTGGGCCACTACTGAAACACCACAGTCTTGTTCCCGTACAGCAGAATGCGGTTCTCGACGTGCCACCGCACGGCGCGCGACAGCACAACCTTTTCGATGTCACGACCCTTCTGGATCAAGTCGTCGATTGTGTCGCGGTGGTAAATCCGGACCACATCCTGCTCGATGATCGGGCCGTCGTCGAGTACTTCCGTAACGTAGTGCGCTGTGGCTCCGATGAGTTTTACCCCTCGCTGGAACGCCTGGTGGTACGGACGAGAGCCGATGAACGCCGGCAGGAATGAATGATGGATATTGATCAAATTCCTGGTGCCAAGGGAGGCGGTGAACTCGGTCGATAGAACCTGCATGTAGCGGGCGAGTACGACGAGAGTGCACTGATGTTCTCGAATCAGCGCCACTTGTCTCTGCTCCGCCTCACGCTTGTTGTCTTTCGTGAGCGGAATGACAACATAGGGAACATGATAGAAGTCCGCGATGCGCTGGTTGTCGGGATGATTGGAAACGATCAGGGGAATTTCGCAGTGCAGTTCACCGCTCTGGTGGCGATAAAGGAGATCCTGCAGGCAGTGGTCGTATTTGGAGACGAAAATCGCCACCCGCGGTCGATCGGCGGATTGGGCCAGACGCCAGTCCATTTGAAATTCCCTGGCAATCGGGGCGAAGTGCTCGGCAAACTCGGAAATGCCGAAGCCGAATCCCGAATGATCGAATTCCACCCGCATCAGGAAGAGGTTGGATTCTTCGTCTCCATGCTCGTCGGCGAACAGAATGTTGCCGCCATTTCGATAAATGAAATCCGCGATGGTCGCGACGATGCCTTTGCGATCAGGGCAGGAGACGAGCAGGATGGCGGAGTTGTACATGAGTCACTTGTTCCCTGTGATCCCTGTGTCCTCTGCGGTTCAGAGTTTCTTCACCACTGGGGACAGAGAAGCCACGGGGGAAGGCTACTACTTCTTCAGGGCCGTTACGATCTCACGCGCCGCATTCGCGCCCGATCCGCCGGTTAGGCCCGTCCCCGGATGCGTGCCATTGCCGCATAAATAGAGACGCTCGATCGGAGTGCGATACCGTGCCCAGTCCAGCAGAGGCCGCATGGTGAAAAACTGATCGAGCGCAAGCTCCCCGTGGAAAATATGCCCGCCCGTGAGCCCGTAGGTTTCTTCCAGGTCTTTGGGCGTGATGATCTGGTGGCGGAGAATCTGCTGCGGCAGTTTCGGTGCGTACTGCGCGATTGTCTTCACGACTGCCTCGCCGAGAGCGGCGCGCTGTGTCTCCCAATCCGTGTTCTTCAGCTTGTACGGCGCGTACTGCATGTAGATGGACATCACGTGCTGTCCGGCGGGCGCCAGCGATGGGTCGGTCAGCGTGGGGAACGTGATTTCCAGGTATGGCGCGCGGGAGAAACTTCCGTACTTGGACTCATCGAACGCGCGTTCCAGGTAGTCAATTTCGGGGCTGATCTGAATCCGGCCTTTGAGGAGTTCGCCGTTGCCCTTCGCCTTCAGGGCAGGAAATTCAGGCAGGCCCGAGAGCGCCAGGTTGACCTTGGCCACCGTCCCCATCGAGCGATAGTTTTTGATCTTCTGCACGAAATCGGGAGCGAGATGCGTGGGGTCAACCAACCGCAGCAGAGTGCGTTTGGGGTCGGCGTTCGAGACGATCGCCCCGGCGGAAATTTCTTCGCCCGAAGCGAGCACGACGCTAGTGGCGACACCGTCTTTCACGCGAATCTCGACGACGTCGGCATTGGGACGAATCTCGGCACCTGCCTGGCGCGCTGCGGCAGCCATGGATTGCGTTACGGTGCCGACGCCCCCCGTGGCGAACTGAACTGTGCCCACTGGCGCGGCGTCGGAAGCGGCACGCAGCAGCAAAACCAGAGCACTGCCCGCCGACCACGGCCCAAGGAACGTTCCGAAGATGCCGCGCGCGGCGATGGTGGCCCGTAGCGCTTCCGTGTCGAAGAACTCGGTCACCAGGTCGGCGGCAGCCATCGGCCCCCAGCGCAGGACTCGATACATGTCCTTCTTGCCGAGTTTGCGAATGGACCGCCCGGTCTTCAACATGCCCCAGAGGTCGCCAGTCGAGGGGTCGTCGATGTTGGGCGGAGTGAGCGTGAGCGCTTCGCCAATGACCTTGCCGATCTTTGCCAACGCCTTGCCGAATTCGACGTATCCGGCGGCATCCTTCTGGGACCACTGCGCGATTTCCTGCGTCGCCCTTTTCTGGTCGGAATAGAGGACCAACGCGCGGCCGTCGGGCAGGAGCGAGGCCGTGCCGACTTCCGGTGTGGTGAGTTCCAGTCCGTGCTGTTTGAGTTGCATGTCGCGGACGACGTCGGCGCGAAGCGAACCCGCATTGTGAGTCAGGGTCGAGCAACGGAATCCGGGATGAAATTCCTCGGTGATGGCGGCGCCGCCGATCTGCGGCCGGCGCTCCAGCACGAGCGGCTTGAATCCGGCTTTGGCGAGATAGAAGGCGGTGATCAGGCCATTGTGTCCGCCGCCGATGATGATGACGTCGCGAGTGCCGGCCATCGGCTATGCCGCCTTTCCGTCTTTGAGAATCTCGAGCGCGGCCAGACGCCCGGGAGCGCCCATGATGCCGCCGCCGGGGTGCGTCGCCGAGCCGCACATATACAGGTTCTTGATGGGCGTGCGGAAGGCGGCATATCCCGGCACAGGCCGCAGAAAGAATAGTTGCTCCAGCGAAAGTTCACCCTGAAAAATGTTGCCCTCGCTCAGTCCCCACTCGCGTTCGAGGTCGAGCGGCGTCACGACCTGGCGGTGCAGGATGATGTTCTTGATGTTCGGCGCGTACTCGGCAATCGTGTTGACGACCGCATCGCCGAACTTTTCTTTCTCCGTATCCCAATCCAGGCCGGGCGCGAGCTTGTAGGGCGCGTACTGACAGAAGCAGGACAGGATGTGTTTTCCCGGCGGCGCAACGGACGGATCGGTCAGCGTCGGGATCACCATGTCAATGTAGGGATGCGACGACCAGTGCCCGTACTTGGCTTCGTCGTAGGCCTTCTCCATGTACTCGACGCTGGGCGAAATTGACATCGCCCCGCGCAGGTGCGAGCCGAATCCCGGCAGGCACTTGAACTCGGGCAGAGCGTCGAGCGCCATGTTGACCTTGCCTGACGAACCGCGGAATTTGTAGCGCTTCACACCTTCCATGAATTCGTCGGGGAGATGGCCGGGCTCGATCATCTTCACAAAGGTCAGCCGCGGATCGACGCTGGAGGAAATCACGTCAGCGAAAATCTCGTCGCCGTTCTCGAGCGCCACGCCGACCGCACGATTGCCTTTGACGAGGATCCTCGCAATCGGAGCTTCCGTGCGAATTTCGACGCCCGCTTCGCGCGCTGCGCCGGCAATGGCATTCGAGATCGCGCCCGTGCCCCCGCGGGCGAATCCCCAGGCACGGAAGGCGCCGTCAATCTCGCCCATGTAGTGATGCAGGAGGACATAGGCCGTGCCGGGCGAGCGCACCCCGAGAAACGTTCCGATGATTCCCGATGCCGACATCGTAGCCTTGAGCACGTCGGTCTCGAACCACTGGTCGAGAAAGTCGACAGCGCTCATGGTCATGAGCTGGACCTGGTTGTACTTGTCCTCGCTGGTCATGCCCTGAAAACGGCGACCGATGAAGAGCAGCTTCATCAGTTCGCGCGGGTTGAGCGTCGAGGGGTCGGGCGGAACCATGCCCAGGATCGGCTTCACGAAGCGGCACATGGCCTGCATCGCTTTGCCGAATTCGTCGTAAGCCTCGGCGTCAACGCGCGAGTGGCGGGCAATCTCGCGATGCGTTTTGCCATGATCATTGACGCGCCAGAGATAGTCGCCGCTCGGCATCGGGGTGAACGTGCCATCGAGCGGGAGGATCTCAAGTCCGTGGCGCGGCAGATCGAGATCGCGAATGATTTCAGGCCGGAGCAGAGACACCACGTAAGAGCAGACAGAAAACTTGAAGCCAGGAATAACTTCTTCCGTGCAGGCCGCTCCACCGAGGACGTAACGCTTCTCGAGCACAAGCACCTTCCTACCGGCTTTGGCCAGATAAGCGGCGGTGGTAAGGCCGTTGTGGCCGCCACCAATCACGATCACGTCGTATTTCTTGTTGCCATTCGAAGCAGGCATAGCGGTCCCAGAAGGCGAGGAAAACTCTACTGAAAATGACTCGTCATTCTATCGAGAAAGTATATTTTTGTCTCTAGTTTACGTGCTCGCACTGACCTCAGGTCAATGTGATTTCTGGGCTTGCTGAGAGAGCGCGTGGCTGCATATAATCCGGCGTTCGGGTTCTTTCCCCTGTGACCCCTGTGTCCTCTGTGGTTAAGAAAACCCACCACCACAGAGGACACAGGGATCACAGGGGAAACCAGATGCACACGAGGTCTGCCTTGCCTGTCGGAACCGCATTTCACGAGAGAACGTTGGCCCTCTGCCACAGCCTCAACTATCGCGAGTGGTCGGGATATTACACCGTCAGTGTGTATGAGGTGCACCACGAGCACGAGTACAACGCGATCCGCAACGCGTGTGCGTTGATCGACATCTCGCCGCTCTACAAGTACCTGGTCACTGGCAAGGACGCCACCAAGCTGGTGAACCGTATCATCACACGCGACATCAACAAGGTCGCAGTCGGTCAAGTCATCTATGCCTGCTGGTGCGATGAAGACGGCAAGGTCATCGACGACGGCACCGTTACGCGCCTCGAAGAAAACAAGTACCGCTGGACCGCCGCCGATCCCAGCCTGCGCTGGTTCCGACAGAACGGTCTGAACATGGACGTGCAGATCGAAGATATCTCCGAGCAGACGGCCGCGCTGGCGTTGCAGGGACCCACTTCGGGGAAGTTACTCAAGACCGTGTCCGATGCCGACATCGCGAACCTGAAATATTTCCGCAAGACCAGCGGCAAGATCGCAGGCGTACCCGTAGACATCTCGCGCACCGGATACACGGGCGACCTCGGCTACGAAATCTGGATTCCCTGGAACGACGCCGTTAAAGTCTGGGACGAACTGATGGCCAAGGGCAAGCAGTTCGACATTCACGCCGCAGGCATGTTGGCGCTTGACGTGGCGCGGGTGGAAGCTGGACTGTTGCTGATTGAAGTCGATTACACCAGTTCGAAAAAGGCGCTGATCGCGTCGCAGAAGTATTCCCCCTACGAGTTAGGCTTCGGCAAGATGGTGCACCTCGACAAAGAGAACTTCATCGGCAAGAAAGCGCTGCTGCGCGATACGAAAAACGGCGTTGCGCGCCAACTTGTCGGGCTCGAGGTGGATTGGGTGGAAGTCGAAGAACAGCATGACAAGTTCGGACTGTCCCCGGCTGCACCAAGCCAGGCCTCGCGGGTGGCCGTGCCGGTGTACAGTGACGGGCAGCAGGTCGGAAAAGCGACCACGACCGCCTTTTCGCCGCTGCTGAAGAAGTTGATCGCCCTGGCCAGCGTGAAGGGTGAGTTCTCCAAGCCCGGGACCAAACTGCAGATGGAATTGACCATCGAAGCGCAGCGCCTCAAGACGACCGCCACGGTCGTGCCGCTGCCCTTCTTCAATCCGAAGAGGAAGACGGCAACGCCGGTGTAGGGTTCTTTCTCACCAAGGAGACACGGAGGCACGGAGAAAAACCGTGCCTTTTCTAGTTCATGCCGCAATTCGAGACTGCGGGATGGCCGCCGGTGTCTAATTTGTTAACGGGTATTCGTGTCGGCGAGTATCCGCATCTCGGAGACCACTATGCATCAATTCCCGGATGGTTGGGATCTGATATCGCTCTGGCATCAATTCGGTAGGAACGATAAGTTCTTCGCGCTATATCTGGCGTTAATGGGTGGGTTTTCGTTCTTTCGATCATTGCGGCTGGCACGGAGTCTCTGGTCTTACTCCTTCCGAAGCCGTATTAGGTCCCACGATAAAGAAAGCGATCCTTCAGATCTGCTCGCTGCAAGCGCTTTGGCCAACAAACTCTCCCTCACGAATGACTTGCTCAGCAGGAGCGATGTTCTTTCAACCGTCAGCGAGACTCGTGAAAAGCGCTTAGTGATTGTGGAAGCTGCCGAATCCAGATTCCAATATCTGTGGGCGAAGACTGGTGCGCAGGTCGCGGGCATAAAGAATTTGGCAGTGCTGACGATCATCCTCTCAGCATTGACGGTGTCCTACAACATCATGAAACTCATAGCGGTTTGGCCCATCCCGAAATGTGGCGATTGCTCTGGTGGCCCGGCCGAATTGTTCATCCCGTTCATTGTCGGACTAACGGTTTCGGCCGTTTTCTTTGCGCTTTCCACTCTGTTCGCAAGCGCGCTTGCGCGGAGGCGGGCCGAGTGGACTCTATTTGTCGCGAGGGCTAACAGTCAGAAGAAAGTTGAGTAGGGCCCTAGACTCGTCTCAGCCGAGGAGCGGCGGCATGAGATAGCCCGGCGCGGCAGCGCCGGGTAGGCCAGGAGAATTCCGCGAGTCCCGCAGGGACGGCACTCGCGGCTTATCCGAATACCTGCTCCGGGTCGAATTTGATCCCAGTCTTTCGGAGCAGCGCAATAAACTCATCCTCGAATGATCGGCGGGCATGGTGTTGCTCTTGCCGCGCGATGTACCTCCGCACCCGAGCAACATGCGATGGACTGACGCTGACCGCTCCGTAACCTTCCTGCCATGCGAATGCGATGCCGTGCTCGCCGATCCAGCGTGACGAGTTGGCCTTAAGCACCTGCACGGTTTTGGCGATTGTGACATCGGTCGGGAGTGCGACCAAAACATGAACATGATTCCGGGTTCCGCCCGCGGCGAGAACAGGGATTCTTTGGTTCCGGCCAATGCCTGCGAGATATTTCCATCGAGTCGAGAGGAGTTCTTTCGGAATAAGATCGCGACGCTCTTTGGTGCTGAAAATGATGTGGATGAGGACATTGGGAAATTTGTGAGCCATGACTGTGCCGTCCCTCCGGGACTTGCGCTAATGGCAACCTGCTCCCCGGCACTGCCGTGCCGGGCTATCGCATACCGCCGCTTTGCGGCTGTTGTATTTCGCGCGCTTGATCTTTGAGGCTAGCGGGTACGCGATTCTGTGTCAGTGTCGGCAATCACGTGCACTTTGGTCGGTTTTTTCATGTCAATCAGAACTGATTGCCGCCTGAACTCACCTCACTTCCTTCGGCCTGCCCGCCTTTTTCCGGCCCGGTACAGCCACACACCGATCAGCAGTAATGCCCCGCATCCCCCGACGATCTTGAAGATGGCCAGCGGTTTGTTGGGTTCATCCGGCGGTGGCAGCACAGACAAGGCGATTGTGAACAACGTTGTCAGAAAGCCGATAATCGAGAGTGCATACGCCACGGGCTTCCCTCCGGGCACGCGGATGATATCCGCGCCGGCCGGCTCGCTTTGCAATTTGAACATCGAAGCAAATAGATACAAGTAGGGAATGAAATACGTAATCACGCCCATGCTGACGAGCACGTCATAGGCGCCTTTCACCGATGTCCCGGCCTGTCCGAGAAAAATGAAGATGACGCCAATGACCGTCTGGGTCAGAATCGCGACCCACGGCGTTCCCCATCGCCGGTGAAGGGATCCGAATGCTGGCGGCAGGAAGCGATCAATTCCTGCGACGAACGGCAGCCGGGCGCAGGCCGCCAGATATGCGCCCGAAGCGCCAATGTTGCTCAACGCGATCAGGAAGGCAGCGAGCGGCAGTACTCCCGGCATGCCCACGCGTTCCGCGGTCTTGGCGATCGCCTGCACGAGTCCTTGCAGGCTGCTGACTTCCGACGATGGCAATGCGAGCAGCACACACACCGTGCCGATGATGTAACAGAACGTGACCGTCACTCCGGCGACAAACAGCGTGAACGGGATCGTGCGTCGTGCGTTCTTGATTTCTTCTCCCATAAACGACGCCGCTTCACAGCCGCCAAACGCGAAGGTCAGCACTGACCAGAAGATGATGTCGTTGAGGCGCACGCTGGGCGTCATGGTGTGAAGAGAGAAAGTCGTGGCGGAGCCGAAGCGATGCCACGCCAGCAGGCCCATGCCGATGACAATCAGCACCGGAACCCACATGGCCAGCGCACCGATGTTGTGCAGCCATTTGCCGACGTCGAGGCCGACGATGTTGAGCAGAGTAGCGCCGACCAGCGTGAGCAGCGCGAAGGTGATGTAGAACGTGGCGTTCCCCGACAGGTATCCCCATTGGTCTTGCCGCATGTAGAGGATGTTGCTGGCGGCGAAATACAGAACGGCAGGGAAGTAGGGGAGATTCGAGGTCCAGTATGTCCAGGCGGCCATGAAGCCGGAGAAGTCTCCGAACGCGCGCTTCGACCAGACGTAGAGTCCGCCTTCGTTGGGATAGCGCGACGATAGCTCGATCACCGAGAGCGCCAGCGGTGTGTAGAAGGCCAGCCAGGCGCCGATCCAGATAACGATCGAACTCGGTCCGGCTGCGGCGGCGGTCGCGATCCAGCGCAGGCTGATGCCGGTGACGACGTAGAACAGCAGCAGGTCGCGGAATCCCATCACCCGCTTCGGGCGATTCGGATCCTGAGCTTCGGCGATGGACACGCCGGATGCGACTAGGGTAGCGGTTTCTGGCTCTGGGTCACTCACGCGCTAGGGTGCATTCGCCGTCGAGTAGCGAGCGGTAAGGATTACAGAGAGCGACGATTCCGGCAACAAGATTCCGCCAGCGGTTACGTGATTTCCGGATGTGATGGCGCGAAGTAGTCAGGGCCGGCGAGGAATTTCTGGTAGCACTCCACGCACACCCAATCGCGGCCATTAGTGTAGGCGGTGCCGTGGTGAGGTTCTTTCTCCGATTCAAACAGTTCCCAGTGGCAGATGGGGCAGTGATCTTTCTTCCATTCACCCCGGCGCAGTTCAAAGCCTTTCTCGCTCTCTGCGAGGCTCACATCGAAAGAAATCCTGCCGTCTTTCCCTGTCGCCAGGTCGCGCGCCTTCCACGGTCGCTTCTGCCAGTGCCAGTGGAATTCGCGGAGAACCTTCACGCGTTCGCGGATGGCGTCGGCGGGCCAGGAGAATCCGTGAATCTCGACCCGAGCGTCGCTCCCCTGGGGACGGGGGACGTTGTTGACCTCCGCGCTCGACATTTTGGCAAAGCGTTGCCGTAACTCTTCCAGCGAGAGGCCGCGTTCGCGCAGGATCGCAGCCGCAAAACAGCCTTGTTCTCGAAACAGTCCGAGAAAAAGGTGTTCGGTGCCGATGTGGCGATGCCCGAGCCGCTCCGCTTCCTCCGCCCCGTAGGCAAGAACGCGTTTGCCTTCGTTGCTCAAAGGCAAGTCCACCGAGGTCGACACACTTTCGCGCATCAGAGTGTGCGCTTCGATCTGCTGTCGAATGGAATCGCCCGCTCCGGCCGGTAGCAGACGGAGCAGTTCCCGATTTTCGCGGAGAAGACCCAGCAGGAGATGTTCCGTCTCGATGTAGGGCGAGCCGAACTGGCTGGCCTCGTATCGCGCAAAAAAGATGGTTCGCCGCGCTTTTTCGGTGTAACGCTCGAACACAGGGCTACTCCGGAGCGGCTATTCTACGACTCTTCCGCTTCCAGTAGAGATATCCGGGCACACCGACGAGAACAACGATGGCGCTGGCGAGGGCCTCGGTCGGCCGACGGATCACGGTATTAAGAATCCAGATGGAGCCGAGGAGAACGTAGATTGCGGGGAGCCACGGATATCCGGTGCAGCGATAAGGCCGAGGCACATCGGGACGCTTCCAGCGCAGAACGAAGAGGCCGATCACCGTCAGGGTGTAAGACAACACCATGCCGAAGATGACGTAGGTATAAAGCTGATCGTATCGGCCACTCACGGTGAGCAACGCCGCCCAGATCCCCTGGCCAATCAAACTGAACGCCGGAGTACGCCACTTGGGATGGATGCGGGCCATACTGGGGAAGAAGGCACCATCCTGCGCCATGGCGAGATACACGCGCGATCCCGAGAGCGTGCAGGACGCAGCGGCGCTGAAACATGAGACGGCGATCATGGCCGAGAGCCACACAGCCGCCTGTGGCGAGAAGAGCGCGGCCGCGGCAGCGTGGGCGATCGTCTCGTACTTTGCCACTTCGTTCAGCGGCAGGGCGTAGACGTAGGTCATGTTCATGGCGAGATAGATCGCACCCACCGCCAACACGCCCAAGACCATCGCCAGCGGGACATTCCGTCGAGGCTCCTTGACTTCGCCGGCCACCCAGGTGATGTACACCCATCCGTCGTACGCCCAGAAGACTGCGATCAATCCCACGCCCAGCGCGGAAATGAGCTGCCCGGGGCTCAGACCCATACTGAGGCCCCCGGCCGGCGGCGTGGTGAAGTGCGACCAGTGTCCCTTGCCGATCACGAAACCCAGACCCACAAAAGCGGCCATCGCCGTGAACTTGGTCCATGTGGAAACGTTCTGCAGCAGCGCGCCCCAGCGCAGTCCGACGACGTTGACGTACGTGAGCACAGCGATCAGCAGCAAGCCCACGGCATGGGCGCGAGTGAACGCGATGCCGAGCAGGCTGAAGATGACGTGATCCTGCGAGATAGCCGGCACGATTCTTCCCATGTAGGCCGCAGACGCGACCGAGAGCGCCGCGATCGTTCCGCCGTTCGCGACCGCGAACAACATCCATCCGTAGAGAAATGCGACCAGGTCGCCGTACGCTTCGCGCAGGTAGATGTATTGGCCGCCCGAATCCGGGAACATCGAACCGAGTTCAGCAAACGCGACACAGGCGCACAACGAAATGGCCCCGCCCAGGACCCAGACCAAAAAAAACCAGAAAGGATGCGGCAGGGGGCCGGCGATATCTTTGGCGGTCAGAAAAATCGACGACCCGATGATGCCGCTGACCAACAATAACACCGAATCGAGCAGACCGAGACCGCGAATGAGACTGGGCTGCTGGCCTGGTTTCTCCGATTGCGGAGCCGGGAAAACGGAAGACGAGGTCATCAGCTATCCCATGCCCAGTTCATCGGGAGATTCGAGCGGGGTGCCGCAACGGCGACAGATCACGGCCGAACAGTCGCCACACGTGAGCGGGTCATCCACTTCAACCGCGCAGACGGGGCAGTAGAGGATGTCGGGAGATTTCTTTGCGGCGGGGGCCCTCTCCTGGCTGGCGTCCATGAGCAGAAAACTGTAGCACAGTTGGGAATGCAGAGTCGGTGTTGGGATGGCCGCCCAGCGATTTGCTAGCGTCGGCGCCGCTACTGGCAGTTGCGGGGACCGCCCTCTCTCCCGCCATCCGTTGAGAGATGCCGTGATGTTACTCGTTGCGCTTGCGGAGAATCAGGTCGCCTTCCGTCGGTGGCAACGAAAACGGAAACTGGTAGACCCGATCTTTCATCCACACGTGGAGAATGAGGTCCTCGCGCTCCTTCCACGATCCGAGCCACTTGTTCTTGGTGGGAAAGAAGACCCAGCCGTGCGCTTCGGGATTTCCCGGCGTCAGGATGGTCGGCTCGAGGCTCTGTGTACTCAGGAACTCGATGAACTCCGCCACTTCCTTTTGGAACTCGCGGGCGCGGTTCGTCTTTTCCTCGGACTTTTCGGGATGTTTCTTGATTTCGCGTTCGGACTCGAAGACCAGGGTGTCGACATCGTTCTGCATCTGGGTGGAGAACTCGGTCGGGTCGAGGAAGCCCTCCGTGACATTGTGATGCCGCACAAACTGCATCCGCAGGTCGGCGGGGAAATCGAACTTGCCCTGTCCTTTGTAAGTCACGCTCAGAAATATGCTTAGTGGTTTGTAGAGGCGGTGGCGGCTCTTCGCCAATTCCTGGGAATCAACCAACAGCATCATGTCGAGATCGTCGCGTACCCAGTGCCAGCGGTAGCGGCCATCGTCCCCACGCTGGAACTCGCAGCCGGGAGCGTCAGCGCTCCATCGCACGGCTGGAGGCTGTTTTTTTCTGGCCTGGACAGGGACCGCCGCGAGGAACACGCAGAGGCTCGGGGCAAGCAATCGGCGCAAGATGCGTGGGCCCGGCATCAAAAGATACGCTCACCTCAGAGTACCGACTTGGGGTGGAAATGGGCAAGGGACGGGTCTTTGAGCTTGGTTCTGCCGTTGCCTCCTGATAGGATCAACGGCGGGAAAAACGGCAATGACGGCTTTCCTTTGGACCGTACTGATTCTGATGGCACTCGCCCTGGTCGCGGAGATCCTGGCCTGCGTCGGAATCGCGGTGGTAACGAGCCGCTCGTCTCGCCGTGCGGCGGAACTCAGCCGGCAGGTTTCCGAGAGCTTGCAGGCATCTGTCCGCCTGGTGAACGAGTTGAAATGCACGCTTCAACCCCACGTGCAGACCATCACCGAGGACAGCCGGGAAATGGGATCGCTGCTGACGTCGCGCTTCCGCGCGATCCAGGCAGTTTGTTCGGATAGCAGCCGCCGAGCCGAGCGAATCCGCCTGCGCCTCAACGACAGCGTACAAACCGTAGACCAGCACCGCCGCGGCGTGCAGCGCGAAGTGGCCGAACCTATTCAAGCAGCCAGCCATGTGCTGCGCGGTTTGAGGCTGGCATTTTGGTTCTTGCGAAAAGTTGCGTGATCCTGGTTCAGTGCAACTATTTGTCGATCAGGATTTCCGAGTAGCTCACCATCCAGCGGGACAGCGGCGTGTTCACCTTCGCCCACTGCTTGAATCCGTAGAAATTGCGGTAGGTCCAGCGCAGCCGGCGAATGGCTAAAGACCGATCATTGGCGCGCGCGGGGTTGGAGAGCGTGTAACCGCGTTCTTGCAGATAGCTTCCGACGAGGCGTTCGAACCACACCAGTTGATCGGCAGGGAACTTCTCTTTCCAGCGCCCGACCGGGCTGAAGTGACCTTCCGTCAAATCTTCCTTAAACGACGTCAGCGGCTTTTTGACCGACCCGACACTCGCTTCCTGAATGCGCGAATAGTCGAGCGGTTGATGGAGAAACTCGCCGATTCTCAGCAACGCTTGTTGCGGCTGGTTCACCAGTTCCTCGTAGTGAACCTCTAGGTATCTCGGGCCAAGGGTCGCTCCGTTAGCGCGTCCTTGGCGGACAATCCATTCCCAGTAGAGTCCGGCGGCCAGCAAGCTGCGGCCCTTGTCCCAGGGCAACGGCCGGCTCCAGTGGCGCTTGTCGAGCGAGAGGGCGACGTCGCGCGCATCACGAATAATGTGAATGAACTGCGCTTCGGGAAAGTCGCGGGCGATGCGCAGCATGTGCGGAATGTTGGTCGGAGTGGAATCGATCCAGCGATCGACACCCTGTTTCCGTGCCACGTCGTCCATAACAATACGAATGAAGTCGCTGGCGTTGCGGCAGTCCGCCATCACCTTGGCTTCAATTTCGTCGGCTTCCAGGCCGGAAACCGCGAACGCCTTGCTACGCAGCCATTCCTGCATCATTTTCTTCTTGTTCGCAGGTGAGCTGAAGTCGCCGAAGATCGGTTCCAGTACGTCGAACACATTCATCTGCGTGTGAAATCGGGCGAAACCCCCGGCCGAAAGGAGGAGGTGGTAAAGAAAGCTTGTTCCCGAACGGGGACAGCCAACGATGAAGACCGGTGGTCTCATGGGCGTGAAGACTGGAAGTTGTTCCGCGAATACTGGAGCGGCGAAACGACAGTGTATCAGCCACACCGCGCTGCCCCGGCGAAGAACAATCGAGCGGGCGGGATATGTTAGATTGAAAGGAGTGTGGGCGCGTAGCTCAGGT
>Ga0335085_10001011_pt1 | contig 66563 bp, 63 predicted proteins | sample Lox_Sample_45_FD_206712 | JGI IMG/M metagenome (GOLD analysis project Ga0335085, IMG submission 206712) | Soil microbial communities from Loxahatchee National Wildlife Refuge, Florida, United States - Lox_Sample_4.5 | ecosystem: Environmental > Terrestrial > Soil > Wetlands | place: USA... | reverse complement strand
TTGTGGTCGTCGGCGCCGGCATCAGCGGGCTCGCCGCCGCCTTTTTCTGCCGGGCCCGGCAGGCCGACGCGCGCATCCTCATACTCGACAACCACGACGACTTCGGCGGCCACGCCAAGCGCAACGAATTCGTGCTCGGCGGCCGCCTGGCGCTGCTTAACGGCGGCACCATGGACATCGACAGTCCGCGGCCCTACAGCGCCGTGGCGGATGGTCTTCTGAAAACGCTGGGCGTCGATCCGGTGGCGCTGAGCAAAAAGTGCGCCGACCGGAACTTCTACGCTTCGCAAGGCCTAAGCCGCGGCCTGTTCTTCGACAAGGACACTTTCGGCGCCGATAAACTCGTTGTCGCCAAGCCCGCATCGTCCTGGCGGCATATCCTGGCGCAAAGCCCGTTGTCGCCGAGGGCGCAGAGCGACATCGTCAGAATCGAGGAAGCCGAGATCGATTACCTTCCCGGCCTGTCGTCGGCGGAAAAGAAGGCGCGATTGGCGAAGATGAGCTATCGCGATTTTCTGGCGCATCTTGTGGGCGCCGATCCGCAAGCCATCGCCTTCTACCAGGCCCGCACCCACGGCGAATGGGGCGTCGGCATCGACGCGGTTTCCGCGCTCGATGTGTGGGCGTTCGGCTTTCCTGGCTTTCAGGGGCTGCATCTCGAACGCGGTTCGGCGCCCCACATGGGCTACACCGCCGCGGGCTACGCCGATGGCGGCTCGTACACTTTCCACTTCCCCGACGGCAACGCCTCGATCGCGCGGCTGCTGGTGCGTACCCTGGTGCCGGGGAGCGTGCCGGGCGACGGCGCCGAAGATGTGGTCACGGCGCGCGTCGACTATTCGCGGCTCGACCGGGCGTCGTCGCTTGTCCGCATCCGCCTCAGCAGCATTGTCGTCCGCGTTCGCAATATCGGCGATCCGCCCGAAGCGGTCGAAGTCGCGTATCTGCGCGGCGGCGATTTATGTTCGGTGCGCGCGCGGTCATGCGTGCTTGCCTGCTACAATATGATCATTCCATACCTGTGCCAGGAATTGCCCGACAAGCAGAAACGGGCGCTGCACTACGCCGTCAAGGTTCCGCTCGTCTATGCGAGCGTCGCGCTGCGCAACTGGCGGGCGTTTGCGGCGCTCGGCATCGCGCGGGTCTATGCGCCCGGTTCATATTACTCTTCGCTGTTCCTCAACCGGGTCGTCGATATCGGCGGCTATCGGTCGTCACGGTCGCCGGACGAGCCGGTGCTGGTGCAGTTGATCCGTACGCCGGTCGAGCCCGGCGTGCCGGAACGCGATCAGCATCGCGCCGGACATTTCGACATTCTCAACACCGGTTTCGCCACGTTCGAGCACGCAATCCGCGACCAGCTCGCGCGCATCCTCGGTCCGGGCGGGTTCGAACCGGAGCGCGACATCGCGGCTATCACCGTCAACCGCTGGCCGCACGGTTATGCCTATGAGTATAATCCACTGTTCGATCCGGACTGGCCGGACGGACAGGCGCCGCATGTGATTGGCCGGGCGCGGTTCGGCCGGATCGCGATCGCCAATTCCGACGCCGGCGCTGCCGCCTACACCGATTCCGCGATAGATCAGGCGTACCGTGCCGTCGAAGAACTCGCCCATGCCTAGCGGCCGGGCCTCTCGGCGCCGGCCCGGGGCTTGCCGATGCCGCCTGAATAATCACGTTGCCGGGCAAAGGTAGTGGCGGGATGAACTTGGAATTCGGCGTTTTCGATCATCTTGATCGCAACGACCTGCCGTTGCGCGACTTCTACGAGCAGCGGCTGAAGATCATCGAGGCTTTCGACCGTTACGGCTTTTATGCCTATCACGTCGCCGAGCACCACTTCACGCCGCTTGGCATGGCGCCGTCGCCGAGCGTCTTCCTTTCGGCGATCGCGCAGCGCACGAGGCGGCTGCGCTTCGGTACCTTCGTCTACGCGCTGCCGGTGCATCATCCTTTGCGCGTGCTGGAAGAAATCTGCATGCTCGATCACTTGAGCGGCGGCCGGCTGGAGATCGGCTTCGGCCGCGGCTCGGTGCCCTTCGAGATCTCCTATTACGGACAAAATGCCGAACAGCGGCAGCAGATCTACGCCGAGCGGCTCGAACTCATCCTCAAGGCCTTTGCCGTCGGCCGGCTGGACTGGAACGGGCGCTACGACCGGTTCGAAAATGTGCCGATGGAATTGGCGCCGTTGCAGAAGCCGCACCCGCCGCTCTGGTACGGCGCCCATTCGCCGGACAGCGCCGAGCGCGCCGCGCGCAAGGGCTTGAACATCGTCACCAACGACATGCCGGCGAGAGCCCGCGCCATCATCGCCTGCTACCGGCAAGTCTGGCGCGAGGTGCAAGGCGCCGCCCCGCCGCCCAAAATGGGCGTGGTGCGCTTCATTGTCGTCGCCGATACCGACGCCGAAGCCTTGGCGATCGCCCGCCGCGCTTACCGGCGCTGGCGTTCGAGCTTCGTCTACCTTTCCGAACTGAACGGCACCAAGCCGGACTCGCCGCTGAATGCGGCGAGTTTCGACGTCGTCATGGACCAGGGCCAAGCCGTTGCCGGCTCTCCCGACACGGTGCGCGGGTTGCTCGCGGCGCAGCTTGAAGACAGCGGCGCCAACTACGTGGTCGGCCAATTCTGCTTCGGCGACCTTGCGTTCGATGAGATGCGCTCCTCAACCGCGTTGTTCGCGGCGCACGTCATGCCGGCCTTGAAGAGCGCGTTCACCGCGCCGGCTCAGTATTCCGAGCGGCGTTCGGCGGTCCACACCCCGGAACATTGACCGCGCGACGTGCGCCACCATCCACGGCCGACATTGCCCGCCAGCCGCCCGGAGCCATGGGCCGATTGGTCGCCGCGGATCAGCGTCACCGTGATCGAGCCGTCACGCTTGATTCCGCCGCGGACCTGATAGTCTTCACTGCCGCTGGTCACGACGCGGCCGCCTTCAATCCGCACCGGATATCGAGACGTGGGGTCGCAATCACCTTTGCGCGTGTAGATGATGACGCTCCATGTGCCATCGAAAGCACTCCGGCGCGCTGCTGCGGACGGCAAAGCCGCACACGCCACAAGCACACCCGCGAACGCTATCGCCAGAGCGCGGCGCCACAGATTGTTCATAATAGCTTCTCTCCTCCGCTAATCGCGCATTTGCCACAGTCAACCCGCAGGCGAGAGCGCTGCACTGAAGTTGATTGATTAAACAACAACCCGCCCAGCGCTCAGGACACTAATGCTTTTATTTGACAGAATTTGCCTATACGTGCTCCCTCACGGCAAGTTTGTTGCAGTTTCGGTGAGTTGCCTTGAACCGATCCGGTTGTGCCGGCAAGGGATACCGCCATGATCGAATTCGGCGGCGGCACCAGGCCTCGGGCCGGCCAATCAAGCCATTGAGCTGGCGGGCGGAACTATGGTGGACCGAAATCATTTGCCCGGCGCCCAGCACGTTTTGGCGCTCCAGCCGGCCGGCGCGACGCGAACCTTGCCGGGCTTGGCTGCTCATGCCGTGCCCCGTCACTGATCGCTGCTGGCATTCCAAACACAACGCCGAAATTCGGGGGTGCTCTCATACCAGCATTTCCGACCCCGGCGCGGCGACGTTCGTCGGCGGCTCCACCATTACACTGCACGTAGTACACGTCCGGACCCACGGCAAGGACCACCCGGCATCGGCAACGCGAGCGCCAGATTAGCGCGGCGGCGGCTCAAGCGCCGCGGGCAAGCGCGCGCATGCGCGCTTGATCGATCAACTTTCCGTGGCTGATGACATGGGCAGGCGCCCCGTGAAAGCGCAGCGCCTCCATTTCATCCGGCTGGTCGAGTACGACCAAGCTTGCCGGAGCGCCTTCGGACAGTCCAAAACCCGGGAGATTGATTGCTGCCGCCGCATCGACGGTAATCATGTCGTAGAGCTTGGCTACCTCTTCTCGCGTCATCATCCAGAGCAGGTGCGAAGCGAGAAACGCCACTTCCAGCATATTGTTGCGTCCAAACGGATAATAGGCATCGCTAATGTCATCCTGACCGAGGCAAACGCCAACGTTCTCGGCCAGCAACTCGCGCACGCGAGCGTGGAGCGGCCCGGTATGGGGATCGGTCACGATGGCGACGCGCGCCGCGCGCAGAAGTCTGATGAGGCGCTGCAAATAGGGCATCGGGTACAGACTCATGGCCCGGCAGTGGTGTCCCAGGGCGCGACCGTGCCATCCCCGTTTAATGGTCTCGATGGCCATGATCTCCAATGTGCGAAGGCCCGGATCGCCGGCATCGTCGAGCAGCATCGAAACGTCCTTGTCGAATTCTTGTGCGAGGTCGAAGCACGCCGCCACGTGGGCGGCGGCATCGGCGTCTGTGAGCTCGATCCAGGGGATGCCGCCGACGACATCGGCGCCAAGCATCAGGGCGTTACGCATCTCCGCGGCCGCGCCGGGCTCGCGGATGATGCCGTCTTGCGCAAAGGCTACGACCTGGACGTCGACGATGCCGCGAAATTCGTCGCGGATGCGAAGGAGCGCCTTCACTCCCTCCAGGCGCGCCTTGCTGTCGACGTCGGCGAACGCGCGCACATGCAGGCAGCCGTAGAGCGCTCCCAGCGCCACGGCGCGGCGCGCGTTCTCCGCGATCCAGGACTCGGCGTATTTCTCCTTGATCTTGCTGGCAAGCTCGATCCCGACTTGCGCCCTACCCATATCCCCGCCCTGGTACGCTTTCAGCGCCTCCTCCTCCATCATGGGGAGGGTCCACACCTTGCAAAGGTGCAGGTGGGGATTGACGTACGCTTCCGTCACCAGGTTGCCGCCCGCATCAATCTCGATCGCCGCCGCTTGGCGAAGGCTTGCGGCGATCGCCACGATCTGACCGTCTTTGATGCCGATTTCAACGACTCCGTCACGCCGGCCGCGAAGCCCGGCCCGGCGGATTGCGATATCAAATGGCTGATCCATATCGGTTGGCCGATCGCTGGCTCTGCCGAGCGTGACTGGTGCGCGGCCGAGCAATGATACCACGCGCCCCGGTCAAGGCGCGCCGGAGGCGGCGAGGCACTATTTGTCTCACATGCTGCGAGCAAGGGAGGCCTGCGCTCCGCATTCCACGCTCGGCGCCGACGCCGCGGAGTCCGACCGATCGCGGTCAGGAATTTCGGCCACGCTCTTGGCTGCGCCGAAGAAGGATCAGGCGCGCTCAAGTTCACCGGTTGCGGCCGGCATTTTGCCTAAACAGCAATCGGTGCTGCAACCGCAAGCGCAATGCGCGGCATCAGGCGACCGGCACGATCCTTTTGATCGTGGCCGTCGACCGCAGCCGAGCAGCATTCGTCGCCCTGTCGCCTCGCGCCCCAGACCCTTAGAGTTCGGCGAGGATACTCAGATCGAACATGCTGGCATTGGCCTTGATGCCGACCTTGTCGAGTGCGTCGAGATTGCGCTTGATCCCGGCCTCGTCCATCGAGAACAAGCCCTTGGAGCTGTTCATCAACGGAATTTGCGTTCGATTGTGAAAGACCATCGCTTCGATCGAGCTGCCGTTGCCCTTGAACCAGGTCTGCTCGTACTGCTTCGGATATTTTTCGGGATCGGCATCGTTTTCGACCCAGCCCTTGCGACTGGCGCGCAGAAACTCGACCAGCTGCTTGCGCTTCGACTTCAGCGTATCGGCGGTGACCGTGACCAGGTCGATGTACAAGGGCAGACCGAAATCGTAGAATAAAAAATAACTGGCTTTTTTCCCGCCCTTCTGCTCGACCAAAAACGGCAGCTCGGTCACGAAATCCACGGCGGCGTCGACGTTGCCGGTCGCCAGCGGCGTGGGATCGAAGTTGAAGGGAACGACTTTCACCTTGTCGGCCGGGACGCCATTGACGGCGAGACAGGCCTTGAAGATCGCCAGGCTCAGCGGCGGGGCGGCGACGGTCTTGCCGATCAGATCCTTTGGACCCTTGATGTTCGAACTCGCCAGGCTGATGACGCCGAGCGGGCTCTTCTGGAACTGCGTGCCGATCACCTTGAGCGGCGCACCTTTCTGCGAGACCGCAATTGCCAGCCCGACCATGTTGGTGAGCGCAACGTCGGCCTTGCCGGCAAGCAGCGCGCCTTCCGGAATAAGATTGGGACCGCCCGGGAAGTAGTTCACTTTCAGGCCGGCGGCGGCATAGTAGCCCTTATCGATCGCGATCATGTAGCCGAGAAATTCGGGATCGTTGAGCCAGATCGACTGGAAATTGAGTTCTTCCGCTGCCTGCGCCTGACGCGGAAAACCGGCGGCGAGACCTGTCGCCGCGGCGCCCACGCCGAGCAACGTATTGAAGTGCCGACGCGAAATATTCGAAGCCATCTACCCCTCCTGTGACCCCGGCTTCCACCTCTAGACAGGCCCGTGTTTCCTGTCTTAGATGTGAAACAGCAGCGATCCTAGGGCAGAAAATAAGGCTGAGCAAGGCTGTTCTGGCCTGAGGCGCAGCCGCAAACTCCGATCCGACCCCGCGGTGACATCGACTTCAAGCGAACCCAGATTGCACGCAATCCGCGGCAGATTGCTGACGTTCTTGCGCGCGCCGAACGCCGTCGGCGACGCCGAGAGCTATCGCTATTTCACCGACGGCATCGTCGTGGTGAAGGATGGCCGCATCCTCGCTGTCGGCCCGGCCGACGAGGTGATGGCGCAGCACCCCGCAATGCCGGTCGAGCGGCACGGCGACGCGCTGATCGTGCCGGGCTTCATCGATCCGCATATCCATTATCCGCAGACCCAGGTCATCGCTTCCTACGGAACGCAGCTGCTCGAATGGCTGCAAAAATACACCTTCGTCGAGGAGGAGAAGTTCGCCTCGCCGGAGCATGCCGCGCGCATCGCGGAATTCTTCCTCGACGAGCTTTTGCGCAATGGCACCACCACGGCCTGCGTCTACGGATCGGCGCATGCGGCCTCGGCCGACGCCTTATTCGCCGCCGCGCACCGGCGGAACATGGGCATTGCCGCCGGCAATGCGATCATGGATCGGAACGGGCCCTCCGGCTTGCTTGACGCCGCGCGGGACTGCATTGCCGAAAGCCGCGATCTCATTCGCCGCTGGCATGGCACCGGGCGGCAGCGCTTTGCGGTTACGCCGCGCTTCGCCATTACCTCGACGCCGGCGCAGCTCGAACAGATCCGTGCCTTGTACGAGGAATTTCCGACCGTGCTGCTGCAGACGCACCTCGCCGAGAATCTGCAGGAAATCGCCACGGTAAAGCGCTTGTTTCCCGACGATCCGAGCTATACGGCCGTCTATGCCCGTTTCGGCCTGCTCGGTCCGCGCACGCTGTTGGGTCATTGCGTTCATCTCGACGACGCCGAGGTCGCCCTGTTGCGCGACAGCAAATCGGTCGCGGTGTTTTGTCCGACATCGAATTTGTTCATCGGCAGCGGTCTCTTCAATTATCGGCGCCTGGTCGGCGCCGGCGTGCGCGTCGCGCTCGCCACCGATGTCGGCGCCGGCACGTCCTATTCGATGCTGCGCACCGCCGCCGAGGCCTACAAGGTGATGCAGCTGCAGGGCCAGAACCTGCCGGCGCTTGCCGCCTTCGATCACGTCACGCGAGGCAACGCCGCGGCGCTCGGCCTGGAAGACGAGATCGGTACCATCCAACCGGGCAGGTTCGCCGATCTCGTGGTGCTCGATGCGCGGGCGACGCCGGCGATGAGTCACCGCATGGAAGTGGCGCGCAATCTCGAGGACGAGCTTTTCGTGCTCATGACCTTGGGTGACGACCGCGCCGTGCGCCGGACCTATGTCGCGGGCCGCCCGGCGCTCAAGCCCGCGCCCGCTTCGGCGCGGTGATCGCGCCTCGGGCATTCGCGAGTGCGGCGATCAGGACTTGGAGCAATTCCGGCAGCGCCAACGGGGTGGCGCCGCCGCCGCCGCGGGAATAGACGCCGCCGACACGGGCAATGTCGCGGCCAAGACGTCTGGCCAGCCGGCGCTGCGCGTCAAGGCACTGCGCCGGCGTCGGCAGGCAGACGATTTTGAGCGCGTCCGGCAATCGATCGTTGGCGCCGATCAGCGGAAGGTTTTGCGAACCAACGCGGCGCGCGGCCGGAACATTGTTGGCCTTGCGCTCGTCCTTGCCGACGACGAAGCTGCGATGCGTCAGCCCCGGTGCAACCCAAGCGATCCGATCGGTGTGGAACCGCGCAAGCCGCGACAGCACGGCAGCAAGCCGCTCGGCCATCGCGTTGTGCATCGTGACATACGCCTTGCGCTCCTCGTCCCCCCACCGCCATTTGGTCGGCGAGATCGCGGTTGCGGTGGAGTCGGACCGCCAAGGTGATACCGCGTTGCCGCGGTTCTCGAACAATCCCGGATCATCATAGGCGCAGGCCGGCGAGGCTGCGTCGTCGTAGGAAATGATGTGTTCGTACGGAACGCAGGCGAGCGGCTCGGAAATGACGATGCGATGCAGGACGGTGCCGTTCGCATGCGTGAGCGGTGAGAGATTGACGGCTTCCCGCGGAAATTCGCTCGGCACCTCGCTGCACAGGCTTTCCGGCGGGTAGAGGTTGCCCGACGGGGCATATCCGGCTTCCAGCAAGGCACGGTTGATGTGCAGATGCTCGAGGCTGAACGGATACGGCTTCGTCTTCGTGCACGGCAGCAGCAAGGCGATCCGACGGCGGCCGTCGGGCAGCGACGGCTGATAGCGGTGCTCGATGAAGTCGTTCCAGGCGCGGATGCGCGGATGATTTAGGGCATCCACGTTATCTTGCGGACTGTACAGGCACAGCGTTTCATCCAACCGACATGGCGCCAGAATTTTGTGGCGAGACTCCATGACGCGAAGCGCCCGATCGCGAACGGCAACCATCGGCCTTGCTCTCCCGCTAATGTCTCAGATTTGAGTTCCGCTTCTTGCCGGCGAGAATTGCGGATCGACCGGCGTTGCCATGGGGCAATGGGCCTCGATGACCTCGGCAGCAGCGAGCGCCAGATCCTCGCGAAACCGCGGCGCCATCACCAGCACTCCGGTCGGCAAGCCATCGGCAACGCCGGTTGGAACCGCGACGCCCGGCATGCCAAGAAGCGCAAAGGCGGTAAGCGGCGATTGCACGCGGTAGGACTCGTCGTTGGCCGCCTGGCTCAATATGTCTTCGCCGTGAAGAAACTGCGGACGCGTCGAGACCGGGGACAACAGTATTGGATAGCGCTCAAGCAGGTCGTTCCACTGCCGCATCAGGGTGGCGCGGCGCGTGAACAGGTCGATGTAGGCGCCGGCCGCGAACGGAGGAATGCGCGCCATCATGAATTTGATCGCTTGCTTCATCGGCGCATCGCCAAGCTCGGCGACGGTGTCGGCGAGAAACTCGCGCAGCTCGCCCTGGCAGATCTGATCCCACAATTCGCCGGCCTCAAGAACACTCGGCAGCGGCGGCTCCTCGACGACATAGCCCGCTTCGGCCAATGCCGCGGCGGCACGCGCCAGTGCCGCGGCGACAGTGGGATGAACGCCGTCGCCGTTCGGATCGCGGCAGAGCGCGACCTTAATCGGTCGCGGCAGCGGCGGACCCTCCAGCGGAGCCGGAACCCAGCCATTGTCCCGTGGATCGCGCGCCGCCATGGCCTGAAGACCGATACGCAGATCGCGAACGCGGCGCGCCAGGGGACCGGATACCGCGATGAGCTGCATGCTGATCGGGCGTTCCGGCTGGGATGGATTGAAATCGGGAACGCGGCCCGGCGTCGGCCGCAATCCGGCGATGCCGGTGCAGAAGGCGGGATAGCGGATGGAGCCGCCATTGTCGCTGCCTTGCGTCAGCGGGCACATGCCGGCCGCGACCGCCGCGGAGCCGCCGCCGCTCGATCCGCCCGGCACATGATCGCGCGACCACGGATTGAGCGTGCGTCCATGCAACTCGTTTTCGGTCATCCAACGCAGGCAAAACGGCGGCGTGTTGGTGCGGCCAACGACGATCGCGCCCGCTTTGCGCAGATTGGCGATGACGGCATTATCGCCGCTGGCAATGCGGTCCCTGTAGGCGACCACGCCTGAACTGTTGGGCAGGCCGGCCTGATCGGCGTTGAGCTTGGTGGTGACCGGAACGCCGTGCAGCGGCCCGAGCGCCTCGCCGCGCTTGACCGCGCGATCGGCCGCTTCGGCCTGCGCCACAGCCTCCTCGCGCAGCACGAGTACGAGCGCGTTGAGCGTCGGATTGACCGCGTCGATGCGCTGCAGGCAGGACGACACCGCCTCACGGCTCGATATCAGCCCCGTGCGTATGCCGCTGACGAGGTCGGCGGCATCCCATTGCCACAATTGCCCCGGCAGGTCTCTCATCTTCAGCTTGCTCCGGTCCAGCGCACCATACGTTCCACCACGCCGACGCTCTGATACGCCGCGATCGAGATCAGAATGCTGATCAGCGCGCCGGCCCAGATCGTCCCGTAATCGAGCGTGCCGCGCGAAACATTGAGGAGATTGCCGAGGCCGACGCCGCTGAGCAGCCACTCGGCGACCATGACCCCGAGCAGCGCGCGGGGCGCCACCAGTTTTGCCGCGGCAGACAGATATTGCGCGGCGAACGGAATCGAGATCAGCGCCAATTGTTTGCCCGGCCCGCCACCGTAAACGTCGACCAGTTCGCGGGCGGCGCGGGGCACCAGCGCAAAGCCCTGCGCCAGCAGCACGAAAGCCGGAAAGAACACCACCAGCACCGCCATGACCGTCGAAGCCACGACGCCGCGGCCGAAAATCAAAAGAATAATCGGCACCATCGCGATCAGCGGCGTGCTCTGCAGAACGAGCGCGCCGGGAAGCAGCGCCTTGACCAGGCCCGGCCGCACCACCGAGAGCGCCGCGAGCGCGAAAGCCGCAGCCAACCCGCAGACAAGGCCAAGACAGGCGACCGGCAACGTCTGACCCAGCGCCTGCAGCATGATCTGCCGCTCCGATGCGGCGTCGGGCCCGACGAAGAGATAAAGGACAGTTTGCACCGGGCCCGGAGCGATGATCGGGCTCAATCCGGTAGCAACGAGCAGCAGCTTCCACAGCACGAACGGCAGCACGAACGCCACCACCAGCAAAGCCACGCGGTGCGCCGGCTGAATGCGGCCCGTCCCGGCGATCTGATCCGGCAGGCGCGCGGCTGCAAGCGTCACCGCGGTGGTGGCGCCGCCGATCCGCGTCCCAATCCAGTCGAACAGCCCATAGCCGGCCATCGCCAGAGCGGCGGCCGAAAGGCCGATGCCCCAGAGCCGGGCCGGATTGGCCTCGCCGAGCGAACCGAGCAGAAACGTTCCCAGTCCCCAGCGGACGCCGGAGCCGAATTCGCCCAGAATTGCGCCGAGCACGGCGAGCGAGGCGGCGACCCGCAATCCCGCCAGCAACGACGGCAGCGACGAGCGCAGCCGCACGAACCGCGTCAAGGCGAATTCCTTGCCGCCGTAAAGGTGCACCACGTCGACCAGCCGCGGATCGATATCGCGCAGCCCGACCAGCATCGCCGCCATGGTTGGGAAATAGACGATGAGCGCCGCCAGCACGATTTGCGGCCAGTCGCCGCTGAACACCAGCACCAGCACGGGCCCGATGACGATGGGCGGCATGGCGAACAGCGCAATGTTGACGCCGCGAAACATGGCTTCGACTGAGGGGAAGCGGCAGAACAGGAGCGCGCCGACGATGGCGAACGCATTGCCGATCAGGAAGCCGAGCGCCGCCGAGCGGATGGTCGCCGAGATATGGAGCGCGTAGAGATCGGCGTCGCGCCAATACTGCACGGCAATCCGGCTCGGCGTCGAAATGACATCGTAGCCCCAAGGCGACCAGCGGCCGAGCAATTCCCACGCCAGCAAAAACGCCACAACGCCGAGGGTGGTGCGAAGCCCGCGCGGCATCAGGCACGGCCCTCTCTGCCGGCATCGAGCGCGGCGGCCAACCGGTCGCACACGGCATGGAATTGCGCATTGGCAAACAGATCGTGCGCCCGCGGCCGGGAAAACGGCACGTCGACGATATCGGCGATGCGGCCCGGCGCAGAGTGCATCACCACGACCTGGTCGGCGAGGAAAGCGGCTTCGTCGATGCTGTGGGTCACCATCAGCGCGGTGGTCTGGCGCGCCATCCAGATGCGCTGCAGTTCGAGATTCATGGTTCGGCGCAGAATCTGGTCGAGCGCGCCGAACGGCTCGTCCATGAGAAGAAACGACGGATCGGTGACCAGCGCCCGGGCGATGGCGACGCGCTGCCGCATTCCTCCGGACAATTGGCCCGGCAGCGCCTTGGCGTAGCCGGAAAGCCCGACCAGTTCGATGAGTTCGGCGATGCGCGCTTCGTTCGCCCGCACCGATTGGCCGAGAACCTGCAGCGGCAGAGCGATGTTGCGGCGGACGCTGCGCCAGGGCAGCAGGGCCGGGTCCTGAAACACGATGCCGAGTTCGCCGCCGGCACGGAATTTTTCCGGCTCCTGGCCGCGGATCAGGACGACGCCGGCATCGGGTTTCTCCAGTCCGGCGATGATCCGCAAAAGGGTGGACTTGCCGCAACCGGATGGCCCGATCAGAGCGACAAACGAGCCGCGGACGATTCTCAGATCGATCGATGTCAGCGCCTGCACTGTCCGGCCGGCGCCGGAGAAGCTCTTGCTGACGCGTTCGATGGTAAGGTCAATGCCGTCGCGCGGCTTGTCGCGCCGCTCGGGCTTTTGCTCAACTCCCATCACCAGCGAAGCCGTCAAGGTCGGTTCCTGAACAACATGAACTAGTGGAGCGGATTTGACATTCGCTACCCACCCAGCCGTGAGCTCGCGAAGCGAATGTCAAATCCAAAGCTCCACTAGCACTCACACTTTTCTAGTGGTCCTTTGATTCTAACATTCGCATGATAGCCTACCGAACCGGGATGCGAATGTTAGAGTCGGACCACTAGCGCCCACGCCGGCGCCGATGCAACCGCCGTGCCGTAGCGCCGTCGGGCGAAGCGGCCCGGCCCAGATGCTTAAGCCAGAGCCAGACGCGACGCTGCTCGGCCTCGTACCAGCGTTGCCGCGCTGCCAATTCGTCGGCGCCGAACGCCGTACCGCCAGCGCCTTCACCGAGGGCCACGGCACAGCGCTCTTCGAGGCTCCACATGCGCGCCGCCGCTTCGCCAAGCGAGCCGCCGACCGTGAGGACGCCGTTGCCGCGCAGCACCAGCCCGTCAGCGCGGCCCAAAGCCGCAGCCGCAGCCGCGCCGAGCGACAGGTTATGGATCAGATCGACGCCACCGTAAGTCGCTATGTCGGCGGCGATGCCGCCGAAACCGTGCTGGATCGGCGGAATGGCGCCGCCGCGCCACAGCGATGCCGCCTGGGCATGAGTCCGGCAAATGGCGCCCACATCCGGACGGGCCTGATAAACGCCGATATGCAGGAAAACCTCGATCGGTCGCGCATCGGCGTCGCCCGCTATGACCTTGCCGGCAAAATCGGTCTCCAGGATATCGGCGGCGCGCTGCGACGGCAGCGGCGGTCGGGTCGGGGTGATCAGCAAGGTCGCGGCAAGACGAACGCTGACATGGCCAAAGGCGTGGACGAAGCCGAGCGCGGCGAAGGCGCGCGCGGCGCACGCGACATCTTCGCGCAGTTGCGCTGCTTGGTCGTTGCTTCGCCGCTTCGCCATGGCGCCGCTCAGCCGGAAAAGTCCCGGGGCATCCGGCAAGCGGCAACGCGCACCTCGCGCGTGCCGGCCGGGGTGTTGCGGCTCCGGCCGACAAAGCGCGGCGTCCCGTCGGTCACCACGGCGCACACCGCCGGCACGTCGCCGTTTTTGAGCGCCGCGAGCGCCGTGTCCTTGGAGCCGCCGGCCGGCGCGTCGACCAACACGATGTCGGCGTCGCGACCGGCGGCGAGCAGACCGCAATTGAGCCGATAGGTGCGGGCATTCGAGCCGGTGGCCGCGCAGATGAATCGCTCCGCCGGCATGTCGGTCAGGCTGGCACAATGAGAAATCGTATAGAGCATGCCAAGCGGCATGATGCCGCTTCCGGTCGGCGTGTCGGTCGCGATGATGAAGCGGTCGAACGCGTCCATATCGCGCGCGAGCGTGGCGCAGAGAATGGTGGTGCGCAGATTGCCAGCGGTGCAGACCTGCAGCGCGGCATCGGTCCGCTCGATGATGACGCGAAAATCCTCGTCAGGGATCGCGGTCGGGCCGCCGTTGATATGAAAAGACACGTGCGGCTGCATGGCGACGAGATGCTCGGCGCGAATTGCGCTCGATCCGGGGATTGACGAGCCACCGGTATGCACGGTGGTAACCATGCCGGCTTTCTTTGCCGCGGCGATCATCGGGGCATAATCGAAGGGCGTCCTCACCGCGCCGAAGCCGGCTTTCGCGAGCCAAACGCCTTCGGCGGCGATGTCGCCGAAATCATTGTCATTCAGTCCCGGCTCGAGAATGATCGAGCCGGCATGCACGCGCATGCCGCCGGGACGGAAGTGAAGAAACGACTTGTGGGCGGCGACGGCAAGCGCCTTGACGCCGACCGGATCGGTCGGCCGCCCCGGCACGTGCACCTCCGACGCCGAGATTGCGGTAGTGACGCCGCCGTGCAGGTAGCTTTCGAGAAACCCGACCGTCTTCTGCCGCGGCGTGTAGTCGCCGAAGGTGACGTGGACATGGCTGTCGATCAGCCCCGGGATCGCTGTCGTGCCGTTGGCGTCGATGACCACGTCGGCCCGCGCCACCTGGTCGGTCGCACCGCTGCCGACAAACGCGATGCGGCCGTTTTCGCAGACGATGGTATCGCCGCCGACGAACGGCCGGCGCCAGTCGCCGCTCACAATCGTCGCGATGTTGACGATGGCGGTGCGAACCGGCGAGGCGCTGGCGGGTCCGCTAGACAAGGCCGTCGACCCCCTTGATGTCGCCCGCGGCGAGGCCGCCGACCCGATGATTGAGCCGGCCGCGATTGGCAAACCCCGCGATGATGGCGATCTCGTTCGGCAACGGCGCATCATGCAGCGTGATGGTAATGCCGTCGTAGTGCGAGCGCACGTACAACGCATCCTTGTGAGCGAGCGGAATGTCAATGGTGGAGCCGGCGGCGACGCGCTTGGTCATCGACGAGATCCAGGCTTTGCCGCCGCCGACCGCGTCGCGCATGGCATTGCCGAACACCGTGGTCAGCATGGCGACGGCGTGTTCCTGTTCGCCTTCGGTGCCGACCAGGCCGGCTTTGCCGTAGCTCTGGGCCGGCCATGGCGCCAGCGCGGCCACGCCGAGCGCCGACAAACGGCGGCCGATGTCGAGGCTCGCCTCGGTGAGCGCCGACAGGTCGGCGACGTAACCGCCGGCGAAGGGATTGGTGAGGACGGCGACGACGGCGACCTTGCGCAACGGCGGCTCCCCGGCGCGGCCGGCCTCGCTCGCTATCTCCTCCGCAAAAGTCAGTATTTTGCGAAGCTCCACGCTCACCTCCCGAAGGCTGCTTAGGGCATGATCCGGAAAAGTGGACACCGGTTTTCCGAAAAGATCATGCTCCACCAAAATGTTGAGAGCGCCAATCGATTCAATCCGAAACGACTGCGCTCCGGGCCCGTCTCAGGCTTCCCGCACCACCATCTTCATCGGCGTCGGATTGAAGGCGTTGCACGGGGTCAAATCCTGCGGACATGCCGACAACAGCGCCACCACATCCATTTCGGCGCGCAGCGTGATCGTCGCGCCGGGGCCATGCGCCGCCGGATCGGTGACGACGCCGCCTTCCGGCGTAACCCGATTGTGCATGAACACGTTCCAGGCCTGTTCGCCGCGAAGATCGAATGGCACGTTGAGCAGCTTGCGTGCCTGTTCGAGATTGCCGAGGCAATGCGGATGGTCCGGCGCGTTGAAGTCGCGCGCGTACCGCTCCTGGTCGCAACACGGCACGATGATGTCGTGCTTGCCGACGTCGTCACGCAGGATGGTGAAGATCGGATTACGGTGATTGGTGAAGAGCCGATCGTTGACGCGAAGCTCGATCGACGCGTTGCACGAGACCGTGTGCGTCGGCGACATATATTCGCTCGGATCGTCCCGCCGCCACGCCACCAGATCGCCGACCTGCCGCCCCTCGATGGAGACGATGTCGAGGAGTTGGCCGCGATTGACGAACACGCCGCGCCCTTCGCGGGCCGGCACGATGACTTCCTGCTGCGGCGCGCCTTGGTTCATGCCAGCTCCTTCTTGCGCGCCTTCGCGGCCGCGGCGGCCGGCGGAAACGTCGCATCGAACAAGCCGGCCGGCAACTTTTCCAGATAGCCGAGGACGTCGCTCAGCGTGGTGACGTCGACGTATTTCATATGCAGGTCGAACAGCGCGACCTTGTGCGACAGCTCGCCGCGGTCGAAGACCGCCTCTTCCGGTATGGTGACGCGCAGATCGTAACTGAGGGCGTCGACCGCCGAGGCCCGCACGCAGCCGCTCGTGGTGGTGCCGGTCAGAATGAGCGAATCCGCCCGCATATTGGTCAGATGACTCATCAGCGGCGTGCCGAAAAACGCCGACGGCTTGCGTTTCTCGATGAAGACGTCGCCCGGCTGCGGCGCCACTTCGGCGACGATCTCGTTGCCCTTGTGACCGATGACGTCGACTTCCTCGTCGGAACGCGAACCTTTGAGGCCCCAGATGCCGAGATCGAAACCGTCCGGCCGCCGCGGGTTGGTGGTGTAGATCACCGGCAGCCGCTTCGCCCGCGCTACCCGCAGGATCTTTTGCGTCGCCTCGATGCCATCCCAGGCGCGCTCGCCGCACGAGAAATGCCAGCGTTTGATCGATTCGAAGATCGGCTCGCGGCGGTCACCGCAGAAATTGTAATTCATGTCGATGACCATGATGGCCGGACGCTCGCCGTAGCCGGCGCGTTGGCCCCAGCCCGCGGCTTCGAAGATCTTGCGGTCGCGCTCGCTGATCACATCGTCCCAGATCGCCATGTCACGTTCCCCGCGTCTTGGTGTATTTCAACGTCTCCGGTGCAAAGCCCGGCCGCATGAACGGATCGGCAAGCCAGCGGTCGGTGCGGCTGACCTTGACCGGGCTCGACACTTCCAGGCTACCCGGCCTTTGCGCGCCGAGTTCACGGCGCAGATATTTGCCGCGCGGCTCGCCGACCGGGCGCATGCCGGGACTGTCCTTTGCCCATTCCGCCGTGACCTTGCCGCGCAGGATGGTCTTCACCGGCCAGCCGGTAAAGGTGTGGCCTTCCATAAGCGACCAGCCGGAGCGCGTGTTGATGTGGTCCTTGGTGACCTTCACCTCGCGCGACAGGTCGACCAGAACCATGTCGGCATCAAAGCCGGGCAGCAGCGAGCCCTTGCGGCCCCAAATGCCCGCGGTCTTGGCCGGATTCTCGCAAACGACCTGCACGACCCGCTCCAGCGACAGGCGGCGCTTGTTCACGCCTTCGGACAGCATCACCGGCAGCATCATCTCGACCCGCGAAAAGCCGGTGCGGCACGACCAGATGCTGGGATTGTACATTTCTTCATAGGACGACGGCTCCCAGCCGACCACGTGGTCCGAGCCGACGACGTCGACGATGCCCTCGGCCAATGCCGCCCAGATCGCCTCGATGTTGTCGCGCCGCCGCAGCGGCACGTTGATGCGCCAGCCGTAATGCGGCTCCATCCACAGCCAGGCGGGTCCGGTCTGAGCGTAGACTTCAAGCCCTTCGGCGCGGGCCTTGGCGATTTCGTCGAATGTCAGTTTCGTAGTCGCATGCTGCAGATAAAGCCGCACATGGCCGGGAGTTTGCCGCGCCAGGTAGCTGTAGGCGTGGACATGCTGGGCTTCGAGAAAATCCGGCGACCGGTCGGTCCAGGCACCGAAATCGTTGCGGCCGGCCTTGCGCAGGCGGTCCTCGAAGATGCGCGCGATCTCCCAATTCTCGGGGTGGATGTGGCACATTGCCGGGAACCCGAGATAGGCCACGTTTTCCATCACCAGGAAGACCGTGCCGTCGTCGATTCCGGTGCCGAGGCCGGCCCGCCGCGACGGCCAGTTATTGTCCTCGTCGTCGCTGAAGGCCTTCATCCCGCGGGTTTGCAGATAAAGCTTGTAGGAGGTGACGCCCTGTTCCTCGGCGTAGAAGGGAATTTCGTTGGCCTGCTCGTCGGTCTCCAGCATGTAAGTGAGGTAGCAATCGACCAGACTGACCGACTCGATCACCTCCACGGCCGACGAAAAGCATTGCTTGAACGACACCACGTCGGCGGATTTCACCACTTCCTTGAACGGCTCGGTGCCGAGGCGCGTCGACGGTGCCTGAATGCCCCAGGTGGTGATGCCCGCGCAGGCGGCCGCCTTGGACTCGGTCGTCATGTCGTGGCGGAACGGAACGTAGCAGCCCGGATGCGCTTCGCTGTCGACCACGCCCGGCATGACGAACAAGCCCTTGGCGTCGATCTCATCGCGGGCCGGCGGCATGAACTCCTCCGGTCCCAGCGCCGCGACTTTGCCATCCTTCACGCCAACCGCGACGCGAAAGCGCCCGGCGCCCAGCACCACCGTTCCGTTTTTGACAACCAGATCGAGACGTTCCGACACTCTTCTCTCCTTGACCGGGCCCAGGGGCTCGCCTAGCGTGTTTCCTGTCTGAGACAATAAAACACACGCCATGCCGTGTTACAAGCATCCGGCGAGACATGACAATGTTGGATCACTTCCGCGTCCCCGACGACCCGATCTTTCGCGCCACCCCGAGCGAACTCGTCGATGCCCGGCGCTGCACGGTGCAATTGCAGAATGGCCACCTCTATCTCGATGCCATAGCCGGTCCCGCCCAGGCGTTGCTGGGTCATGACGCGCCGATGCCGGTGAGGCTTTCCGCCGCAGCCGCTATCGCGCGCTTGGATCAGATGACCGAAGGCTACCGTTGCGTCGCAGTCACCGCAAATCGCGACGAGGCCGTGACCGTCGCCGCGACGGTGGCGCGGCAGCGTTACGGCGCCGGAGGGTCGGTCAAGCTTGTGCGTGCAGATGACGGCGAACCTGACCATGACGACGAACCCGATAATGACGCCGCGGGCATTATCGCGCTGGAAAACGAGTCCATCGGACGCAGCGGCGATTGGCTATCCAGCGCCTCGTGGTCCCGCCAGCCTGACGCCATCGTGATCGGTGAGGCGTTGTCGGCGGGTCCGCCGTTCGCGGCCGTTCTTGTCGCCAAGACCAACGCGGCGGCGCATCGAACCGACCTGCTCGTGACCTGCGACGACGAAACGCTCGTCCGCGTCGGCGCCGTCATCGAGACGGTTCAGAGCGAACAACTCCTGGAGCAGGCCGCCGCGCTCGACCTCTATCTGCGCGAACGGCTCGCCTCGCTGCAGGCAACGTGCACGCTCGAAGGTCTGGAATTTCAGCCGTTGCGCGCCACGGTTGCGCTTGCTTCGGCGGCCGCGGGGGCGCGATTGAAGCGGAGGATGTGCGAGCGCGGCGTGCTGGTCGGTCTGGACGATCGCGGCCGCGTCGTCATCGCGCCGCCGCTTGTCATTCGCCCCGCGGAGATCGACGCGATCGTAGGCGCGCTGCGGGCGGCGCTGCTGAATCGGCGATGGCAACCACTGGTCTGCTGTCCGTCATGCGCGGCAATCGCGGCCGACTAAGCATGCCGCCTGCGGCGTTGCGTGAGGCGTGGCTCTCGACAGCAATCAGCTTCTCGCGAAGCGAGCTTTCCAGCACGAACCGCACGGCGATCAGCCGCTTTGCCCGCCCCATCCTGGCGACGATTTCGGCGCCGGCCCGCACCGCAAAAATCACGTCGGCGTCGGCGACGAGCCTGGCGAACTGCCCGCGCTCCGCGACGGTGACGCCGACGAAGGTTGCGTCGGCGGCATAATCGCGAACCAGTCCCGACAACCGGGCGACTGACCTTTTGTTGTGGCCGATCACCAGCACCCTGCTGCCCGGCGGGATGGTCAGCAGCTGATCCAGCGTCTCTACGCTGGGGGTGGAATGGATCGGCACCACCGTAATTTCCTCGCCGACCCGCTCCTTGACTTCCGCGTAGTGATAATAGGGCACCAGCACGACGGCGCGATTCCTGCGCAGCTTGGCGGCGTCAAGGTCGTCGATCAAAAGGCGATGCAGCGAAACATTCGAGGTCTCATTGGCGACTTGATCGGCCATAAAGTTCAGATCATCGGTGTTGCATTCTGTGAATACGAATTGGACCTCCGAGTTGAACACGTCGTAAACAAACTCGTGGATTGCCTTCATCAGGTCGGCTTCCTCACCGCCCCATAATTTCCATTTCTGCGCGACCGACTTGATGGTGCGCTCCAAATCCGCGACCCGCACGGATTTGGGCGGCAATTCGCTGCGGACGCGCACGAATCTCCGCTCTTGCACCTCGAGCCAGCCGCCGCGGACCATTTCCATCAATGCGCGGCTCACGGTCGATGGGCTGGTACCAAATTCGGCGGCAATCGAACGAACCGGCGGCAAGCGCGTGCCGCGCGCGAAAAGCCCTTTGCTGATCCGCTCTTCGATCGCCTGCTGCACTTCCCGCGCAGTCAAGTTGGTTGCCAAGACTCGTCTCCCGGTCCCGGACGTCGCTGCGTCCGCAGGTCGCTGTCGATCATTGCAGCGACCGTCGCTCAAGCGGAGGCCAGCCCTCAGCGCTCCGCATCGCTTTGTCTGCTGTACGGCGGCGCCGGCAATTTTGTAAAGCGTTTTCGGCGGACGAATTCGTTCCGGAACAGGCGACGAGCCCGCGCGGACCTCGAACCGCTGCGCTTTGCTCCGCAAGCAAGACAGTTAAAGTGGGGAGTTTTAACCCTGAACAGGGACAAGAAACCTGATAAGCACGGCATACTTGAGAAGGGGTGGCCGTCAACGGCGACAAACCAGGACATCGCTCGTGCGCGGCCCGCATCTTGAGCCACATCAAGGTTCGAACCCAGCGGATTGGTAGTTTACACGCGTAAACGCGTCAGGAAAAATTTAAAGGCTTTTGCGACTTCATGCCCGCGCCGTTCCTTGCTTCGCGCCACGTCAAATTCACCGGGCGCCGGCGCATGCTCGCTGCCGGCGCGGACAGCGCCGGCGAGGAGCGGATCGACACGTTGTTTTCTGATTGCCAGCCGGGTTCCGTTCCCGCGCTCGATGCTGCATATGGGCTTGCCGTCGTAGTCGACCACAGCCTCGCCCAGCCCGTGACCTCGATCTTGACGGCGACGAGCGCGCCCAGTTGGTCCATATCGGCGGCACGAGTCTTGAGAAGCTGACGGAGGATGCCCAACATGGACGGTTTACCGGGTGAGCCTGAAGCTGCCCGGCTTGCTGATTGGAATGACGACATCATAGAGCCGGCCGTCTCCATAAAGGCCGGCTGGCGGATCGTGTCCGTTCCAGGGATCGATCCGGTCGAAATTGGCTTGGCGCGCCAGCAGGCCGTTGCCGATCAACTCGCCGGTCCGCTACCCGCGCCGGCGTTGATGTTTTGGCGCTGCCGACGGGCGTTGCTGGTCAGTCGATCGGAAACACGTTTGCCGCACTTTTCGGATGCGGTCGTCGAACTGCAGACCGCCGGCTGGCCGGTCGTTCTGCGCAAGAGCGGAGGCGGCGCCTGCCCGGTCGGACCCGGAACTGTGCAGGTGTCGCTGATCGAGCCGGCCGCTCCGGGGGCGACGATGAACGACAAATACGCCGCGCTCGCCGCGCTTTTGCAAGCCGCGCTGCGCCGCTGCCAGATTGTGGGACTAACCGGATCGGTTGCCGGCGCCTACTGTCCCGGACACTACGATCTTGCTGTCGCGGGCAAAAAGCTCGCCGGAATGTCCCAGCATTGGTTCCGCAATCGGGCCGGCATTCACTGCGTGGTCACCGCCGCTTCTATCAATATTGCGCAAGCGCCGGACGAGTTCGCCTGGGTCGTCAATCAGTTCTATGGTTGCGCTGGCAGCCCACTGCGTTGCCGAGCGGCCGCCCTTACCAACCTGCGACTGTGCGGCGGGGCAACTGCTGTTCGCGGCATGAATTTCGCGGCAGCGGTGATCGATTTGCTTCGATCCTCCAATGCGGAAGCACGCGGCGCAAGCCGCCGGAATTGACCCACGTCAAAGCCGTTCAAGCGTTACCGTGCCTCCATCTTGGCCGGTCCGACGCAAGCCGAGCTGGCCATGGAATGGGAGCGAATTCGAAAACGTCCCGAAGACCGCGTCGGTGCGAATCTCACGGATTATGACGCGTGTGCTCGGACGTTCTCCTGGAAAGAAGCGCGCGGCCTGCTTGAAGGCCTCCCCGGCGGCGGCCTTAACATTGCCCACGAGGCGATCGACCGGCAGGTCAAGGCCGGCCGCGGCGGCAAGACGGCCCTGCGCTGGATCGGACGCGACGATACCGTCCGCGATTTCAGCTATGAGGCGCTCGGTATCGCGGCGAACCGCTTCGCCAACGTTCTGGCGCAAAACGGCATCGGCAAGGGCGAGCGCGTCTTCGCGCTTCTCGGCCGCGTACCCGAACTTTACGTCGCCGCCCTCGGCACGCTGAAGAACGCCAGCGTGTTCGCGCCGCTGTTTTCGGCCTTCGGACCCGAGCCGATCAAGGCGCGCATGACCATCGGCAATGCCAAAGCCGTGGTCACCACCGAGTCATTCTATCGGCGCAAGATCGCGCCCTGGCGCAGGGAACTGACGGGCTTAAGGGCCGTCTTACTGATCGAGTGTTCGGCAAACCCGCCGCCCGATACCATCGATCTTTCTGCTGCCTTGGCCAAGGCGCCGGACTCGTTCGCGACCGTGCGTACCGATCCGGAAGACATGGCGCTGCTGCACTTCACCAGCGGGACAACCGGGCGCCCGAAAGGCGCCGTGCACGTGCACGAGGCCGTCGTCGCTCATCATGTCACCGGCCAGCTCGCCCTCGACCTGCACCCGGACGATATTTTCTGGTGCACGGCGGATCCGGGATGGGTGACCGGGACCTCGTACGGGATCATATCGCCGCTGACCAACGGCGCGACCATGATCGTCGATCAGGCCGAGTTCGACGCCGAACGATGGTATCGCATCCTGCAGGATCAAAAGGTCACGGTTTGGTACACCGCGCCGACTGCCGTTCGCATGCTGATGAAGGTGGGCGCCGACTTCGCCAAGCGATTCGATCTGTCCAAGCTGCGGCTCCTGGCGAGCGTCGGTGAGCCGCTCAATCCAGAAGCCGTGGTCTGGGGCGTGCAAGCCTTCGCCAAGCCGTTCCACGACAATTGGTGGCAGACCGAAACCGGCGGGATCATGATCGCGAATTACCGGACGATGGACGTGAAACCGGGGTCGATGGGGCGTCCGCTGCCGGGGGTCACGGCTGGGATCGTCGAGCGCGTCGAGGGCGGCGAAGTGCGCGAAATGGCCAAGCCGATGGCCATGGGCGAGCTGGCGTTGCGGCCGGGCTGGCCGTCGATGATGCGGGGCTATCTTCATGAAGAGGAACGCTACCGCAAATGCTTCGTCAGCGGCTGGTATCTCACCGGAGACCTCGCGATGCGCGACAGCGAGGGCTATTACTGGTTCGTCGGCCGCGCCGATGACGTCATCAAGAGCGCCGGCCACCTGATCGGTCCGTTTGAAGTGGAAAGCGCGCTGATGGAGCATCCTGCTGTCGCCGAGGCCGGGGTGATCGGCATTCCCGAGCCGACGGTCGGCGAGGTGGTCAAGGCGTATGTCGCGCTCAAGAGCGGCTTCGAGCCGAGCGAGAGCCTGCGCAAGGAGCTGCTCGGCCACGCGCGATCGCGGCTCGGCCCCGCCGTGGCACCGAAAGACATTGCGTTCCGCCAGAATTTGCCGAAGACCCGCAGCGGCAAGATCATGCGCCGGCTGCTCAAGGCGCGCGAACTCGGTTTGCCCGAGGGCGACATCTCGACACTGGAAAGCGAGGAGCGATGACTGCGCCGGCCGAAAAGCCGCACCTGTCGCGCGAGCATCTGTTGGATCTGTTGCAGCAGATGATCCGCATCCGCCGCTTCGAGGGCAAGTGCGCCGAACTGTACACCCAGGAGAAGATCCGCGGGTTCCTGCACCTTTACGACGGCGAGGAGGCGGTCGCCGTCGGCATCATTCCGGTCCTGGAGAAACGCGACCGGGTGGTGGCCACCTATCGCGAACACGGCCAGGCGCTGGTGCGCGGCGTGCCGATGACGACGGTCATGGCCGAGATGTACGGCAAGCAGGAGGGTTGCAGTCGCGGTCGCGGCGGTTCCATGCATCTGTTCGACCGCGCCGCCAATTTCTGCGGCGGCAACGCCATCGTCGGTGGCGGCCTGCCGCTCGCGGTCGGGCTGGCGTTGGCCGACCACATGCGCAAGGAAAACACAGTGACAGCCTGTTTCTTCGGGGACGGCGCCGTTGCCGAGGGCGAGTTTCACGAGAGCCTCAATCTCGCGGCGCTTTGGGGCCTGCCCGTGCTGTTCGTGTGCGAGAACAATCTCTATGCCATGGGCACCGCGCTGGCGATCGCGCAAGCGGAGACCGACATCCAGCGCAAAGCCGCCTGCTACCGGATTCCGGCTGAAGCGGTCGACGGAATGGACGTGGTCGCCGTGGAGGCCGCCGCGCGGCGGGCGGTGCATGCCGTGCGCGAGAGCGGCAAGCCCTATTTTCTCGAATGCAGAACCTACCGCCTGCGCGCCCATTCGATGTTCGACGCGCAACTCTATCGCGACAAGGCCGAGATCGAGGCTTGGCGCAAGAAAGAGCCGATCACGCGCTTGCAGGGCTGGCTGCAGGCCAGTCAAATGATTCATCCCGAAGAGATATCCCGCATCGAGGCCGAGGTCGAAGCCGAGATCGAACAGGCGGTGGCCTTCGCCGAGACGGGCACTTTAGAGCCGGTCGAGCAACTGACCCGTTTCGTCTACGCGGAAAGCACCCGGTGAAGCCGATGCAGGAGGCGGCGGTGCAAGCCGAAACCCTCGAGATCACGTACCGCGAAGCGGTCCGCGAGGCCATTCGCGATGCGATCAGGCGCGATGAGCGGGTTTTTCTGATGGGCGAGGATGTCGGACGCTACGGCGGCTGTTATGCCGTCAGCAAGGGACTGCTCGCCGAATTCGGCCCCGACCGGATTCGCGACACGCCCCTTTCGGAGTCCGGGTTCACCGGCGCCGGTATTGGCGCGGCCATGGCAGGCATGCGCCCCATCGTCGAACTGATGACGGTGAATTTCAGCCTGCTGGCGCTGGATCAGATTCTCAACAACGCCGCGACGGTACGCCACATGTCGGGAAACCAGTTCGGCGTGCCGCTGGTGATCCGCATGGCGACGGGCGCTGGCCGCCAGCTTGCCGCCCAGCACTCGCACAGCCTGGAAGGATGGTACGCGCATATTCCCGGCATCAAGGTATTGGCGCCGGCGACCCTCGAAGATGCACGCGGCATGCTTTGGACTGCGCTGCAGGACCCCGATCCCGTGCTGATCTTCGAGAACGTCATGCTCTACAACATGGCCGGCAAACTCGCGGCCGATGCAAGCGCGGTCGATATCGACAAGGCCGCCGTCCGTCGCACGGGCCGGGATATTTCGCTCATCACCTATGGTGGCTCGCTGTGGAAGACGCTTGAGGCGGCAACGGCACTGGCGGGCGAGAACATCGAGGCTGAGGTGATCGATCTGCGCAGTCTGCGGCCGCTCGACGACGCAACGATCATGGCGTCGGTGACCAAGACCCGGCGCGCGGTCATCGTCGATGAGGGCTGGCGCAGCGGGAGCCTGGCCGCGGAAATCGCCATGCGGATCGTCGAGCAGGCGTTCTGGTCGCTCGATGCGCCGATCGGTCGCGTGTGCAGCGAAGAGGCGCCGGTCCCCTATGCCAGGCATCTCGAACAGGCGGCCATCCCTCAGGCGGCCAAGATCGTTGTGGCCGCGAAGGCGACGCTGGGTCGAGCGTGAGGCGACGCCGTGGTCGAGTTTCGCATGCCTTCTCTCGGGCCCGATATGGAGGCAGGCACGCTGGTGGAATGGCTGGTCAAGCCCGGCGATCGGGTCAAGCGCGGCGATGTCGTCGCGGTGGTGGATACGCAGAAGGGTGCGATCGAGGTCGAAATCTACCAGCCCGGGCAGATCGAAAAGATTTTGGTCGATCTCGACACCAAGGTGCCGGTCGGTACTCCGCTGGCTGAGCTTCGGGAAGAAGGCGAACGGCTCCCCGCCGCCGCGGCGGCCCCAAAGCCGCCAACGACGCCGGCCGTGGCGCCAACCGCCCCGCCAGCCGGGCCAGCGCCGGTGCGGATGCAGGCGCCGGCCGTTGCCGCTGCACCCATGACCGCAGCGGGCGGGCGCGCCTCGCCGGCCGCACGGCGGCTCGCCGAAGCGCAGGGCGTTGATCTCTCAACGATCGCGGGCAGCGGTCCGGGAGGAGCGATCATCTATGCCGACGTCGAACAGCGCATCGGCAAAACTGTCGCCGTCGCGGGAAAAAGGCCGGCCCCTTCGCTCAATCTCGCCGCGATGCGAACGGCCATTGCCGTCGCGATGGCGCGGTCGAAGCGGGAAATCCCGCACTACTATCTGGAACATCAGGTCGATGTGACGGCCTGCGAGCAGTGGCTGACACAGAAGAACGCGACACGCCCGCCCGACAACCGCCTCTTGATCGGCGCGCTCGCCGTCAAGGCCGTCGCCCTGGCCGCGCGCCGCTTTCCCGCCTTCAACGGGTTCTATCGCGACAACAAATTCGAGCCTGCGCCAGCGGTGCATGTCGGCATAGCCATCACCATTCGCGGCGGCGGGCTGGCGGCGCCGGCGCTGCACGATGCCGATCAGTTGCCGCTCGACGAGCTCATGGGTCGCATGCGCGACCTGGTGCAGCGCATGCGAGCCGGGCGCATCCGCAGTTCGGAGCTGTCCGATCCGACCATCACCACATCGAGTCTCGGAGAGCGCGGAGTCGAAGCCCTGTACGGGATCATCTATCCGCCACAGGTCGCGATCGTCGGCTTCGGCAAAGTGATGGCGCGACCCTGGGTCGTCGACGGCGCCATCGGCCCGCGTTCGATTGTCACGACGACGCTTTCCGGCGACCATCGGGTGACCGACGGACACGCCGGCGCGTTGTTCCTGGCAGAGATCGGCAAGCTCTTGCAGGAGCCGGACAAGCTATGAGCGATATTGATATCCGCAAGGTGGTGCAGGAAGAGCTCAACAACATCGCACCGGAGATCGATCTGGCGAGCGTCGATCCCGATGCCGATCTGCGTGAAGCGATCGATATCGATTCGATGGATTTCCTGAACTTCGTCACTGCCCTGCATCGCCGAACCGGCATCGATATCCCGGAACTCGACTATCCCAAGCTTGCCACCCTGTCCGGAACGGTGGCCTACCTCGACGCGAAGCTAAAGTCAGGCAAGGCGTGACCATTCGGCGTCCTCGGGGCCGTGCCGCAACAGCCGGCCGTCTCGAGTTCTGCGCCGATCGAGTCCGCTTGATATCGCAAACCCGCGGCGCAGCGCCTTGGCCCGCGCGGCACGATGCTGAGAGCAAAGGTCGCCATGCTGTCCGACCCGTTATCTCGGCAGCTCCGCCCGACCGATCCAAAAACGATTGGACATGCGCGCGACAAAGTCCGGTCTTGTCTTGCCTGCAAGCCTTTGCACCGCTTCCTGGTACGGTCCGACATAGCGAAGCCGCGACGGAAGAAACGCATAGACTCGTCGAAGCCGCGCCAACAATCGGCTGGCGGCTCGCTGCTCGGCGGCCCCGTAGGGCAATCCGAACGCCTCGCGCATCTGCAGCGGCAGCAGCGCGGCCGTCAGGGCTCCATACGAGGCTGGTATCGGAAGCCACGTGTCGGTCCCGGCGATGAGCCGGCGCGCCATGATGCGTGCCCGGTCGGTAACGAAGAGTGTGTCGGATTGCACCATGGCGGCGGTATAGGCGCCGAACGCCGTCCAGTCGCGGGGCAGACATTCGTCCGGAATACCGAACAGGGCGGCAAACAGCCGGCCCTCGCTGTAATAGCGGTCGCGTTGTTCCGGCGGCAGCGGCGGCAGCACCAGCCCGTACGCCAGGAGCGCCGTCTCTATGAGAGTCGCGTGTACCCAGCACAGCGCCGGAACCGCATTCGCACAGTAACACGAGCCCGCAGGAAAAGGTCCCGCCGCCGACGGCAATCGGCCTTTGATCTCGGCGTGACGACGATGCAGATTGCGGGCAGCACCAAGGCCCTGTTCGCGCGAACCGAACACCATCGCGAACATGACGTTGAAGGTACGATGAAAACGTCCGATCGGGTCGGCAAACGTGCGCGAATGCTGCTCGATCGCGGCGGCGACCCAAGGGTGCGCGAGCTGCAATAGCAATGCGCGACCTGCTCCGAGGAATATTGCCGCCTCTCGATTGACCTGCCAAGTGACAGAGCGAGGACCGAAGATGCCGGGAACCGAACCCGCCGCTGCCGCGCGCACCCGGCCCAGTTCGCGCTCCAGGCTATCCGCGCTGACCACTTGGAATTTGCCAATGCTCATCGGCGCGTTCCCGAATCGGCTATCGACGCCGGCGTCGCCATGCGGCCGAGCGGCCACGGCTCGGGGTGCCACGAAACAGGTGCCGGGTCCTTTTATCCGGTTCATGAGCGCCCGCTGTTGCGCAAAGTCAAACCACTATCGTCCTGCGTGAGTTCAGATGGTCTCCGTGGCAATCGGAACCGAGGAACAGGCGATGACGATTCAAGGCACCACATTCGGCAGCATCACGATCGATGGGCAGACCTACGATCATGACGTCGTGGTTCGCCTCTCAGGCGGCGTCGTGAAGCGGAAAAAGAAGCTGTCAAAGAAGTACTACGGTACCTCGCACGTGGTTTCGAAGGACGAAGCAAAGTTCGTTTTCGAGAAGGGATGCGAGCAGCTCATTGTCGGCTCGGGACAGATGGGCAATCTCCGGCTATCGCCGGAAGCCGAAGCCTATTTCGCGAAAAAGCGCTGCAAGGTCCTGTTGCAGCCGACGCCCGCGGCAATCCGTCTGTTCAACGTCTCCAAGGCAAGAAAGATCGGACTGTTTCACGTGACGTGCTGAGGCTGATCGCCGCGAGAGAGGCATCGCGATCCACCATGAGCATCGTTCGTTTGTTCGTGAATTCAAGGCAAGTCGTCCAGCGATTCTCGTTTAGTGATGCTCGCCTGGCGATTCTGTCAGGATTTCCGTTGATCGGTCCGCCGGCCCCTTTTCCGCACTGCGGACCGATACATGTCATAGATTTCGCGCACACTTGTCGCCTGCTCCGGTGCCTTGTCATCGCGGAATCGAACAAATCTGGGAAAACGCAATGCGAGCCCGCCGTGCTTGATCAGCCTGTGCGCGACGGCGTGGACGGGACTGACGGTAAGCTCGGCGCCGGCGACTTCAACGACTTTGACCGGCTCGAACCATAGGTCCGCCCGCATACGGGTTTCGACCAGCCGATGCTTATCCGGAATGACCAACGGCTTGAAAAGCTTGGGCAGACTGCGCAAGACCCGATCGGAAAATCCCGCGCCGACCTTTGTCAGGGTATAGTATTTGTTCGTCGCCGGATCAAAGGAGGCAAGCAGCAGCGATCCATAACTTCCCGCCCGAGAGCCCTTGCCATGAAGGGCGCCGACCACCACGAGATCGAAGGTATCGGCCAGTTGCTTTTGATATTCTTTCTTGAACTTAATCCACAGCCAGCCGCGTTTTCCGGCCTGATAGGGGCCATCCGCCGCCTTGATCACGACGCCTTCGGCGCCATAGGCAAGGGCCTCGCGAAAATAGCGGTTAACGACCGCAACATCGTCGGTCACGGTATATTTGGACAAGTGAATGAGACGGGATGGCTTGAGGCACTGCTGCAGCAGTCGGCGCCGCTCGCACAGCGGCTCGTCCAGGAGATTGCGGTTTCTGATGAGCAGCACGTCGAAGGCGAACAGCGCAATGGTGACCTTCTTGACGTAGGCCGCAACGTCGCGTTTGCGCCGACGCTGCATCAGCGTTTGAAAAGGCAGCAAATGCGCACCGGCGAAGTCGAAGGCGACGATCTCGCCCTCGAGAATCGTATTGCGAGGAACGCCCGACTTCGCGACCGCGCCAATAATCTCGGGATACTGCTGCGTGATCCTCTCCAGCCTCCTGGAAAAAGCATACACCCGGCCTTTTCCATCGCGGTGAATTTGCACGCGCTCGCCATCATATTTGTATTCGACGAACAACCGCCCGGGCATGTGCTTCGGGACCTCTGCGAGGTTCTGCACGCGCGAGGCGAGCATCATGCGTACCGGCGTTCCCGGCACCGGCGTGATTTGCTTGAGGCCGGCCAGACCCGAGCGCGCCAAGCAGCGACTGATCTCGCCGAGATCGGGAAGCACATTGTAGGCGGCTTCCACAGCGCCTTTGTTCGCCACGCTGCCGGTGTAGGCTTTCGCCAGGGCGCGCAAAAAAGTCATATCGGCGACACCGATGCGATGGGCGCCGAGAATCGTGCGGATGACGTATTTGGCTTCAATGGCCGAAGCGCCCGAAAGCAGTCGGGCCACTCTGGTGCATTTCTCAGCCTGAGAGCCCCTGCCCGCGATACGCGCTATGTTTCGCAGTTCGTTGAAGAAATAAATAATCGAGGCCCCGCGTCCCCGCTTGCTGCCGGCAAGGAGTTCGGCAGCGCTGCCAAGGTCGCCCGTGGTCGTCAAAAGCTGCTCCACTCGTGGTTTTGGGACGGCGTAGGCGTCGGCTATGGCGCGCACGACCATTCGCTCAGCCATGCCGATTTCCCGCGCCTCAAAAGGAGGAGCCAGCTCTCCGCGCAGAAGATACGCCACGGCCTTTGCTTCGTCGGCAGTGAGCTTTGAAAGAAAATCGGCAAGGAGAGTAACGAGCGATGAACTCGACGCCGTGCGCTCGAGTTTCTGCAGGACCTGCGCGAACTCGCGGAAGGCTCGCATTTCGGCATCAACGGGCCGGCCCGGGCTCTTCCTCTTCATCGGCGGTCAAGATTGCAACGATCTCGCCGGCCACCGGCCGCAGCGGTTGACCGGCGCCGAAGACATCGGCATCGCCGGCAAGCCAGGCCGATGCCTCCTCAACGTCGATGATGGTTGGCCGCAACGCCAGGATGGCGAGCAGCTTTGCCTCATCCAACGCTCCCAGGATACGGCGAATGTCATCCGCGGTAGCCGATGCGCCAGGATTTTGTCGAGTCGCCGGTTGTTTGGCCATGTCGGTATCCTATTCATCCGCACAAGCGATTTCGCGCCAGGTCGCGCCCTGCCGCCGTGGCCTATCCTCGCCTGTCCAACCGGTATTCCCTTGATTCAGATCAAGGGACGGGACGGCAAACAGGTGCAAAAATATTTTGGCGTGGAACCGCCGGCGTGATTGGAAGCTAGCTGTAACGAGCGGCCTTTCGAGCCAGGCTTGTCGAGCCAAATCCGATAGCCGATGGGTGAGGAGCAATGGAAAGCGGAACATTTCGAAAATGGCTCGTAGAGCAAGGCTGCCGGATCGATCACGGTGAGCATCAAAAGCGGCACGAAGGGCCGGCCATGGTAACCGTGCATCGGGAAGGCCGAAAGACGGAAGTACCGCTCGGCGGCTCACATCAGATTCTCGATCCGAGGGTGGTGCATCGGGCTTGTGCAGAGCTCGGACTCGACCCGGCGCAATTGCCAGGACCGAAAGGCCGAGTCTGAAGGTGACGCCGGGCGCGGTGGACGCGGGCGGTGTGAACATGAGCAGGATCGACGCAGACACAGTTTCGCAGAAGGACCTCGGCAGTGATGGCCTAGACGTCCGCATCCCGCCGCTTGGCCTGATGGGAAATCTGCGGATTCCGAAGAACGCCTATGCGCTTGTCGCGTTCGCGCACGGCAGCGGGTCGAGCCGCCTGAGCCCGCGCAACGTTGCCGTCGCGCGGGCACTGAATGATCGAGGCATCGCGACACTGTTATTCGATCTCTTAACGCCGGCAGAAGAGATCGATCGTGCCAATGTGTTTGATATTCCGCTCCTGGCGGAGCGTCTCATCGATGCCGTCCATTGGCTCGACGATCATCCCCAGGCGGCAAAGCTGCCGCTTGGGCTGTTCGGCGCCAGCACCGGAGCCGCGGCCGCACTCGTTGCGGCGGCGAAGCTTCCTCGCCGCATCGGCGCGGTGGTGTCCCGGGGCGGGCGGCCCGACCTCGCCGGCGATGCACTCCATCGAGTTCACGCGCCAACCCTGTTGATCGTCGGCGGCGCCGATTTCGGCGTCATCGACCTCAATGAGCATGCCTTGATGAAATTGCGCGGCCCCAAGGCGCTGCAGATCGTTCCGGGCGCAAGCCACCTGTTTCCCGAGCCCGGGGCGCTGGAAGCGGTGATCGATCACGCCGCAACCTGGTTCGAACGTTATCTGGGCCCAGCGACGCTGCACCGGACGGCGCAGACCGACGAGTAGCAGCATCAGAGTAGCAGCGTTGACGCCGCACGCGCGGCAATTAACGACAAAAACCACCCTCCTCTCCGACTATTTGGCTGTTCGTTCCCAGGACAGCATAAGCCGTCCTTCCGGGCCCGATACGACGCGCACCCCGAATTGCCGGCTTTCCCGATCCAGGGTCTGCTGCATCCAGGCGACGTCCTGCTGGGACGGGTGAACAAGGCGGCATTGCCGGATTTGCAGAGGAACGAGTTCTACCGCGGCGAGAGACCCCGCCGGTACGATGTCGACAAAATACATCAGGACCAGGTCATCCCGGAATTCCTCGTAGCCCTTGATTCCCTCGTAGTCGTCCAGGAAATCGCCGCAGCCGTAAAGAATGAGCCGATCGCGGTAAATCTCGATGCCCCTTGGATGATGTGACGAATGGCCGTGGACGATGGAAACGTTGGCCTTCTCGATCAGGCTGTGGGCAAATCGTCGCTGCGCGCGGGGAATGTCGTAGCCCCAGTTCGATCCCCAATGGATCGAAACCACGATCAGGTCGCCAGGTGTTACGGACGCTGCGATTTCCGCGGCAACCCGTGCGGCGGCGTCCGCGGAAAGTCCGGTGAGGAGATTGACGCCGGCGGCTTCGCTGGTCGCCGCCCAATCGTGCGGAGTACCGCTGGTCACGCAGGCGAACGAAAACAGCAGCAGGCGTCCCGCACCGCCGGTATCCAATATCGCAGGAGCCCTGGCTTCGCCGAGATTTCGTCCGGCACCGGCGGTCTTGATCCGCAGACGCTGCAAGGTGGCCAAAGTATCGAGCAGGCCGCGACGGTTCCAATCGAGAATGTGATTGTTGCCGAGCACGCAGCAATCGATGGCAGCCGCCTTCAGGCAGTCGGCGTTTTCGGGGCTCATTCGGTAGTTGATGCCCTTCGGAACGTAATCTTCGCTGTGGGTAATGCTCGTCTCGAGATTGATGATCCGAGCGACTGGCCGCATGCGATTGAATTCGTGCAACGCCTCGCCCCAGATGTACGCGGGACTGACCGGACGCGGAATCGGACCGTTGGCGGCTTCGGCAAGCCGCACATAGTCAAGCGCCGACGTGGCATAACTCTCGTGGAGAACCGGATCGCCAGGGTGCGGCAGTATTTGGTCGATGCCGCGTCCGGTCATGACGTCCCCGCAGAGGAAGAGCCGTATGGATTGCCTCGGCTGGGCCCGGGGTAGATGGAGGCCAGCGCTCATGGCTCAATACGGCGTCAACTTGGCCACAGGTTGTGAAGTTGATGCGGCATGGCGGCCTTGGCTTGCTCGACCTCTCTTGCAGGCAAACGGGCGGCAAGCAAGGCGAGTACGGCTCGAGCGACTTGTTCTGGGTCGACTCCCGGGTCGCGGTGTATGCCGTCATGGATGCGTTCCAGGAACGCGGCGCGGCCGCGACTGCCTGGGCGAGCGTTCGGATGCCAGCCCTCATAATACAGGCCGCGCAACAAAGGCGGCAGTTGCGCCCCGATGTAGACAGCCTCGTCGCGTGGAACCGCGTCGCGCAGCGCACGCAGCGTTGCGAGAAGGACTAGATAAACCCGCTCACGATCCGTCCAACCAAGGCGTCGCAGCAGGTCTTCGATCCACTCTTGCGTCGCATTTACCGCAATGCGCAGCTCTTCGATTCCGGGCATGGTCGCATTCCGATTTCGTACCAGCAGATCACGAAAGCCATAACGCCCTACTGATCCAGATCAAATAATCTGCGCGGGGCAGCCCTCGCGGACGCTACGCTGCCGGCGCCGAGCCAACAGGTTCTCCGAATCGCAATGAGGCAAGCACTCGATAGCCGGCGCCGCCCGGCGGCGGCGACTGGAAGAGTTCGATGGATTCGACGCGCTGGGTCAACGACAGCTGCCGATCGATCGGGTGTCTTCGGGCGATTGCAGGCCCGCCGGCGCGAATCCGCGCGAGCGTCACGTGCGGCTGAAACGCACGTTCCTCGGTCCGCCCAAAGGCGTGCAGAAGAGCTGCGTGCAAAGCCGTAATTTCGTCGTTGGCGGCACAGTCCGCCCAGATCAGGCGGGGCCGCCTTGGCTGCGGGCCGTATCCGACATGCTGGACGATTAAGGAGAAAGCGCCACACCCGCTGGCCACCTGTCGAATCTTCTCGATGGCGCCCTGGGGGGAGGCTTCGTTCCACGGCGGCACAAGCGTGAGGTGAATATCGGCCGGTTTGACCAAGCGGACCGGCAGCTTCTCGAGAACGGCGACGATTCGGGCGAGCTCGGTTGCGATCTCCGGCGAGATCTTCAGCCCAACAAACAGGCGCATCTGCACGGCAGGAGCAACTTCTGGGGTTTCTGCTGCGGTCGCGCTGGAAAACGTCATCGCTCGTAAAGACCGATGAGGGTTGCTTCGGAAATGGCATGCTTGCGCGCCTCGCGCTCGACCTCGTTGCAGGACGGCCCGGGACCGACCCGCAACCGGTCAACCGAAAGAGCCAACAAACGAAAACGATAATGATGCGGCCCGTGACGGCGAGGCGGGCAAGGGCCGCCATATCCGGGTTTGCGAAAGTCGTTGACCGCCTGCTTAAGGCCTGGCGCGGCGCCGGCTCTGCCAGCGCCTTCGGCCAATCCGGTCCGGTCGGCGGCAATATCGTAGACCGCCCAATGGTGCCAAGTGCCTGCCGGTGCGTCGGGATCATCGCAAAGGACGACGAAGCTACGCGTTCCTTGCGGGGCGTTTGCCCACGCCAGCGGCGGCGATAAATCCTCGCCGTCACAGGTAAAACGGCGTGGGATCGCCGTTCCGTTGCCAAAGCCGCTTGATCGCAACTCCATTGGTTCTCTCCAAGGCGGCGACAAGCACAATGCGCCTACAGCACCCGCAGCAGATTGATCCTGATCAACCCCGCGAGCCCGCCGCCTTTCAGGCCGGTCGCGAAGTAGTTGCGTCAGCCATATCGATCCGCCGGTAGGTTGTGACGCGGCGCACGTCGCTCTGTGTGGGGACGGATCGGCGGCTGAGCCAGCGGCAGTCACGCTCACGCCAAATAGGCCGCAACAATGCCTGACAGCACGATGCCATCGAAAGTGCCGGCGCCGCCGATGCTGACGACGCCAGTCTCGCTCGCTCCAATATCCCTTAGATGCAACAAGTCGGCACCGACAAGCGGACCGACCACGCCAATTATAAAGGCGACCGGCGGCGCCATATCAGGCTGCAGCAACAAGGCCAGGACGGCCGCTACCAGGGGTGAGACAACGGCCGGCATAGCGATGCCGATGCCGGCCATCGGTCGGGCAATAACATAACAGACGACCACGTTTACGACGCAGCCGACCACGGCGGCGGCAAGTCCGAGCAGGCTGGTCTCGGCAAGATATACGAGTTCATAGAGTGCCAACGTCGCCGGGATTAGGCAGCCACCGACATTAACCGCGATGATCGTCGTGCGCCGCACGCGTCGCAGCTGCGGCCACAAGCCGCCGAGCCCGTATACGTCGAGCGGATGCTCCGTGACGTCACTCTCGCGTACGACGGACTTGATCGGAATATTGATGATCCCTCCGAAGAAGATCGCGATCACGCACGCCAGCGCGATGCTCGGAGTCAGGTGCAGCTTGCTCAGGCTGGCGAACATCAGCTCGCCGAACAAGAACGGAAAGAGCACCACCAGAATGGCGGCGATCAGCAGCATGGGCAACGTGAACACGGCGCCCCCTCTGGCTTCGGTCGGCCCATTTACGTCGAGGTCGGTTGATCCAGGCTTGATCTTGGTCAAGGTTTTGGATCGAGGATCGTCACAGCCTAACACATGCCGCGAGCTTCACAGCGCCGGATATTCGCGCGGCGCACCGCGCGCCGCCCGCTCTGGCCAGCGTCAACGTGATTGGAAAGTTATTCGGCTGAAACAGGTGTGGCGCGATGACAAACGGATTGTCCAGTGCAGGCAACAGCGGGCGGCCCGGCCGCCGAACGGCGCGGCGCATTTTAGAACGCGAAGCCTATCGACGGATCGCGGCCGGCATGGCGCCGGGAACCCTCTCTGAATTCGCGGCACAGCTCTCCGCTTGGTTCAAGGAATCCTATCCTGCGGCGTCCGCGCCTCCCGTCAGCTTCGTCGAGGCCGCAATTCGCGACACCTGGCACCGCCGCCACGAAGAGATCGGCAGCGAGCTCTGACGCTGCGGTGACAAATGAAGAGCTGAAGAGCGCACTTGGCCGACGCGTCGAAGACCAGGGTCGGTCAGCAGTTTTGACACCGCGGGCAGCAATAAGCCGTACGACCGCCAACTTTGAATATCTTCAGGGGTGATCGGCAACGAGGACAATACCCTGCCTTTTTGCGCTCGGGCAAAAGCGCCCCCTTCGGCAGTCGCTCGGTGAACAGTTCCGAGCCGGCACCACAGGCGATCGCAGTGCCGAGGACTTCGCGCATGGTCACGAACAGCCGCTTGACCTGGTTCGACGTAAGCGAGTCGATGCGTGCCGCCGGGTTGATGCGCGCCTGAAACAGAATCTCATCCGAATAGATGTTGCCGATTCCGGCCAGGACTTCCTGATCCATCAAAACCGCTTTGACGTCCCGCTTGCCGTCGAGCACCGCGGCTTTGAACGCAGCCAGGTCAAGGCGCGGATCAAGCGCATCCGGTCCCAGCTTTTCATCGGCGATAAAGTCGTCGACATTTTCGATCACACCGACACGTCCGATCATCCTTTTGTTGGTGTAGGCGAGACTGCCGTCACCGGCGAAATCCAGGCGCACGCGCGTAAAGGGCGGTTCTTGATCGGGCTTCGGCAGGAAATGAAGCGCGCCGGTCATGCCGAAATGCAGGCTCAGCCAGCCACCGCGATCGAGGCTTGCGAACAGGTGCTTGCCGTAGCGCCGGGCAGCAACAAGCTTGGCGCCGTGCAGGCGGTCGATGAAGGTCTGCGCCGCAAGCTTGCCCAGGATGCGCTTATCGTTCACCACCACCCGCCCGATCGTCTTGCGCAGAGCGCGTCTTGCGAGCACGCGCTTGAACACCTCGACGTCCGGCAACTCAGGCATTTCAGGGGCCGTCTATTTTGCCAGCGGGAACCTTGCTGCCATTAGGCCCCCGCTTCAACGCAACCCTGTTGATATGGGTCAAAGTCCTCATGGCATGGTTTGTCCTAGCTTTCCCGCTCGCGGCTGAAGCAGGGTCGAATTTCCTGGAGGCAGACATGCCATTGCAGCTAACCAGCACCGCATTTGGCCAAGGCGGCGACATTCCGGTGAAATATACCTGCGACGGCGACAACGTGTCGCCGCCCCTCGCCTGGTCCGGTGTCCCCGAGGATACGCGCAGCTTCCTGCTTATCTGCGACGACCCGGACGCGCCCGCCGGAATATTCCATCACTGGGCTGCTTTCGATATTCCGCCCCACTGGCGGGGTCTAACCGAGGGTCACGGCGCGGAAAGCTTGGCGAACGGCTTTCGACAAGCGATCAACGATTTCAGCAAGCCGGGGTACTCCGGCCCTTGTCCGCCGCCCGGCGACAAACCGCACCGCTATCATTTCCGGCTGTGCGCACTCAGCGAATCATCGCTGCCGCTTGGTCCTTCGGCAACGTGCGTAGAGGTAATCGCGCTGACGGCGCCCTATGTTTTGGAATTTGTCGAACTCATCGGCTTTTTCCAGCGCCCGATCAAGCATGTGTCGAGGAGTGTCGGCGCATGACGATACGAAGCCGAGCGAAGTTCTCAAGCCGCGCGGCAAAGACAAAGCGGCCAATGCCCGCTAATAACCGGGCGACGGCCGCGTCGCCAAAGCGTGTCACACCGCCTCTCATTGAACAATTTCATGTTGCGGTTGATCGGCAACTGAAGTCCGGATACGGCACATACGAAGCGGCAGACCGGGCGGCGCGGGCGATCAAAAAACAATTTCCGCAGCTGCAGGTGACCGTCTATGACGCGAAAGAGCGGCGATACACGACCATAGAACAGCCCGCGACCAGCGCTGACCCGCGCAACAGCCGCCTCGTCGGGTCGAGGCCAAACGCTCTCAAACGCCGCGCCGCTGCGGGAGGCCGGCATTGACCGATGACCCGGCCCGCAAGCTTCACGTTCCGTCGGAATGGGAGGCTGCGGCCGCCGAGCTCTTTGAGCGACGCCTGCGCACCATCCTGGTCATCGGCGGCTCGGCCGTCGGCAAGAGCAGCTTCTGCCGCTACCTAGCGGACGCCCTGCTGACGCGGCAGACCGAGGTGGCCTTGATTGACGCCGATATCGGCCAGAGCAGTCTTGGTCCGCCGGCGGCAGTCGCGCTGGGCTATCCGGCTCTGCCGGTCGATTTCTCGACCGTGTCGCCCGCGGCTTACTACTTTGTCGGCAGCACAGGCCCGATCGGCCGCTTCCTGCCGCTGGTGATAGGCACGGCAAGGCTTGCCCGCGAAGCCCGCGGCGCATTCGTCATCGTCGACACGACCGGTCTGGTCCACGATTCTGGCCGCGTCCTCAAGAACTACAAGATCGAGGCGGTTCGCCCGGACGCGATCGTCACCATCGAAAGGCGCGACGAGCTTGCGCCTATCCGCATGGCCAATCGGCACCTGCCTATCATAACGATCGAGCCTTCACGCCGAGCGCATGGCAAGGATGATTACGAAAGGATCGAAATGCGGCGGCGCTCCTATGCCCGGCATTTTGCCGCTGCAAAATTGCTGGAGCTTCCGCTCGACAGCCTGATCTTCCAGCGCACCCTGTTGTTTGCCGGCAAGCCAATCGAGCTTGAGGGAGCGGTTCATGCCGAAAAAAGCTCGGAAGGTGTTCTGGCCGTTGGCGCGCCGACCGCACCGCCGCCGGACAGCAAGCTTCTGCCTGCGGGCTTTGAACGCGGTCTGCTTTCCGGGATCGCCGATGCAAGCGGCCGCTGTTTGGGACTCGGGATCATCGAATGCATTGACTTCGCCAACCATACGATCGCGCTCACGACCGTCGTCGAACGCGGCCAAATCCGGGTCGTGCAGTTCGGCGACGTCTACGTCACTCCGGAGGGCGGCGAGCTCGGACAGGTCAAGTGGACGTGGTAGCGACCAACACAAGCGGAGCTATCGACGCCCATGCGGAAACCCTCCGTTCCGGCGTCATTGCCATGCGGCGGCCGTTTCGCGCATTGCCACCGGCATGCGCCTCGAACCCCATGTGCCGGGCGAACTTTCGAACACGCCAGCGCAAGGGGCGTGGCATTTGTGGCAATTGCCTGCGGCGTCCAGATGCCAAGCTGTAATCTCGTATCCTTCGCGCCCGATCAACAACGCTTGGCAATTATGGCAGTACGTAGCCTGCCCGGCGGGGTCATGCACGTTGCCGGTGAAGACGTAGCGAACGCCGTTCTTCATCGCGATCGCTCGCGCGCGCGACAACGTTTTGCTCGGCGTTCGCGGAATATCCCTCATGCGCCAATCCGGATGAAAGGCGGTGAAGTGCCACGGCACGTCCGAACCGAGATTCTCTACCACCCACTGCGTCATCTCTTCGAGTTCGGCCTCCGAGTCGTTGAGGCCGGGAATAAGCAGCGTGGTGATCTCAAGCCAGGTTTGCGTCTCATGCTTCACATAGATGAGCGTATCCAATACCGGCTGCAGATGGGCGTAGCAGACCTTGTGATAAAACTCCTCGGTAAAGCCCTTCAGGTCGATGTTCGCCGCGTCCATGTGTCGGTAGAACTCGGCCCGCGGTTCGGCGCAAACAAAACCGGCGGTCACTGCAATGCTCTTGATACCGCGCGCGTGGCACTCAATCGCGGTGTCGACCGCGTACTCATGGAAAATCGTCGGGTCATTATAGGTGTAGGCAACGCTCGGACAGCCAAGCCGCTCTGCAGTGCACGCGATATCCTCAGGGCTCGCGCGCTCGGCCAGAACGTCGTACTCGCGGGCCCTGCTGATGTCCCAGTTCTGGCAGAACTTGCAGCCAAGATTGCAGCCGCTGGTTCCGAACGACAGCACGGGCGTTCCCGGCCGGAAATGGTTAAGCGCCTTCTTTTCGACCGGATCGACGCAAAAGCCGCTTGAACGGCCATAGGTCGTCAGCACGATCTCGTCGCCCTGCCGCGCGCGCACAAAGCAGAATGCACGCTGGCCCTCATGCAGCCTGCAGAAACGTGGGCACACGTCGCATTGGATGCGACCATCGTCAAGCTTGTGCCAGTAGCGGGCGGGATGCGACTCGAACGGCACTTCTACCACGATGGCGGTCCCGAATTTGAATGCGCGGCGTTCAACCGCTCATTTTTGGTTGCAGCCGTCGGGCGCATAGGCCTCCGGGTAATTCTCAAGCAGATCCTTGACTTCAGCGACGCGCCTTTGGTGATCATAATTCACATGCACATGGACATGGGTGGCGCCTTTCGCATCGATGCACCCCACGCCGCGAGCATCCGGCCCTGCACGCTGCGTCAAGTTTCCTTCGCCGATATAGACCGGCAGCCATCTCCTGTGTTCATTCATCTTCGCGTAGATGAAATTGCCCGGCTCATTCGGCGCCAGCTTCGGATGGCGCGCATAAATCTCGTAGATGTACATGTTGCCTGACGCGCCAGTCCAAGTGCAGGTTAGATTGTCAGCCATGTTTCCGCCCGCGTTCAGCAAAACAAACCAATTGATGGCGATGCATGCTTGCTATTGGTTGATTTGGTTGATGGAAATACTACCAGTCACGGCGGCACGCGGTTTGACATGAGTCAATAAGAGCTGCCAATCCCGGCGATACGTGACAAGCGGATGGATGTGCTCAACCTTGATGGATCGTATGGCGAAGGTGGCGGCCAGATATTGCGGACCGCGCTGAGCCTGTCGGCGGTGACCGGCAAGCCGTTTCGTCTCACCCGTATCCGCGCCGGCCGCCGCAATCCGGGCCTGTTGCCGCAACATCTTTCCGCCGTGAGAGCCGCCGCGACGATCACCAGTGCCGTCGTTTCGGGAGATCGGCTCGGCTCGCAGGAATTGAGCTTCGCACCGGCGCACGCGGCCAAAGCCGGCGCGTACAGCTTCGACGTGGCCGAGATCGCGGGGCACGGCAGCGCGGGCTCGGTAAGCCTTGTCCTGCAGACGGTCTTGGTTCCGCTCGGCTTGACCGATCGTTCTTCCATCGTGGTGCTGCGCGGCGGAACGCACGTGGAATGGTCACCCTGCTTTCACGATCTCGTTAGCGCCTATTTCCCGGCCTTGCGTCAAATAGGCTTCCGCGTCGACGCCGAATTGAAACGCTGGGGCTGGTATCCGGTCGGCAACGGCGAGATCTCATGCCAGATCGGGAATGACCATGGCCCGACGCGGCTCAACGCGATCCAGCGCCTCGATCGCGGGCCGTTGCAGCAGGTCGCCGGCGCCGCCATTGCCGCAAACCTGCCGGCTCATATTCCGCAACGCATGGCGGATCGCGCACGGGCGTCGCTTGGAGAGCTCGGCGTCCCGGTCAATATCGTGCCGCAGCGCGTGACCGCCGACTGTCCGGGCGCTGGCATTTTTCTGGTCGCCGGCTACGCGCACATGGCGGCGAGCTTCTCGGCCTATGGCCGCCTCGGCAAGCCGTCGGAGGCCGTTGCTGACGAAGCCGTGGCTGCCTTCCGCGAGCACCACGCTGGCGATGGCGCCGTCGAGCTTCATCTTGCCGACCAGCTGCTGCTGCCGCTGTCGCTCGCGGCCGGCACATCCATTTTCACGACACCGCGCGCGACCAAGCATCTGATCACCAATGCCTGGAACATCGGCCAGTTCGCGGTAGCGGAAATCTCGATCGAGCAAAGCACACCCTGTCGCGTGAGCATCGAACCCTGCCATTGGCGTTGAAGGCAGCGGCTTGCAGTCAGTCCGGTCGCAGCAGGCGGTGTCGGGCGAGATCTTGGCGGGTCCACAGCCCAACCCCGGCGCGATCATCGATCGTATCGATCGCGATCACCGCATCCGGATCGGTGTAGGAAATCTTGCACGGCGCCCCTGCCGCTGCGGCGGCCTCGAGCAGCATGTCGTCCAACAGGCGCTCGTTTTCCGGCGTGCGCAGATGTCCATCGCCGCGCCGGTGCAGACGCACGTGAAAGGAGCGTCCGGCAAGCCGCGGCAGCCATTCGAGCAAAATCGGTCTCAGCTTCTCCCGGAACTCCTCCGGCGAATGAAACTCGACCGTGTCCATGGCCGGCGCCACCCGCGAAATCGCGTCGTAAAGTGCAGGACTCTGCTCGGTTTTGCGTTCGACCGCTTCAAGCAAGGCCACGGGCTCCGCGACCTTCATGACGAGCACGTTGTGGTAAGGGCTGCGGTCTACTGCGCCAAATTCCTTCAAGGCATGGATCGCCCGTCTAAACCCGTCCTGATAGATGGTGATGACCGCGTTCCAATCCTGCACCAAGCATGCTCCTGGGAAGTCGGCTATCTGTGGTTTCCCTACCCAAGTCCCTCTGAGCGTCCTGCAGCTTAGGGAGCGACTTTCGCAATGTCGCCGAGTTTAAAGTGATCGTTTACCGATGTCATTTCCAGATGGCGTCTATGAAGCGCGGCAAGCGTTGAACGATGCCCAATGGACACGATCGTCGTCTTCGGCAATCGCCGCGCCAATTCGGCGTAAAGGTCCGCTTCGAGCGCCTCCTCGACGGCGGATGTCGACTCATCGAGAAACAACCAATCGGGCTGCATCAGTAAAACACGAGCCAACGCAAGGCGCTGTTGCTCGCCGCTCGAGAGGCGCTGCGACCACACATCCTCGCGGTCTAGCTGGTCGATGAGGTTCCCGAGACGGACATCAACGAGCGCCCTGCGAATCTCATCGTCTTTGTATGTGCCAGATACCGCCGGGTAGCTGACAGCAGCGCGTAAGGTGTTGATTGGAATGTAAGGCTTCGGCGGCACCACCATTGGATGGGCGCTCTGTGGTACGCAAACGCGTCCATCGCCATAAGGCCATATGCCTGCAATAGCGCGAAACAGCGTCGATTTGCCGGAGCCTGAAGGCCCGGCAATCGACACGCTTTCGCCCGTCGCTAATACCAGATGCTTAGTTTCGACGATGCGTTTACCTCCTGGCAAGAAGAGTTCTACATCGTCGAGGACTATCCCCGGGCTACTCCCGGCGACAGCAACGTGCGCCGGCCCAGCGTTGCTGAGTGCCTCCGCCTCCTCGATCGCGACATCGAATGAGTTCAGACGATCAACCACCGATTTGAACGCAGCAAGCTGCGTGTAATAATTGACGAAAACCGTAAGCGCAGTGGCGACCTGTCCGAACGCTTGGGCGGTTTGTGTCATCACGCCCAATTCTATCTTGCCAGCGAAATAAAATGGCGCGGTGAAGATGTAGGGGATGATCGGCGAAAGCTGGCCGAAGGTCTGCGTGAACGCCGTTACTCTCACCCGTCGATAGATGAGGGCGAGGTAATTGGCGATTAGCGCCCCGAAGTGCTGCCCGACCATGTCTCGCTCGGCGTCTTCCCCGCTCAAAAGCGCGACCTGCTCGGTATATTCGCGCAAGCGCGCGAGCGAGAAGCGGAAGTCCGCCTCCATGTGCTGGCGCAAAAAGTAGAGTTGAATGAGGGGCCGTCCGATCAGATGTGCAACGAGTGTTCCTGAGCCCGCGTAGATCAAGGCAACCCAAAATAGCAAGCCCGGCGCGGCGAGATCGGTGCCCGGCAACGTAAATGATCTCGACAAACTCCACAGCAGGATGGAGAAAGAGACGAGCGTGGTGAATGTCGAGATCAACAGAATCGAAAAATCGTAGAGACCGAATGCGGCAACTGAGCCATCCGAGCCGCCATTGATAAAGCGGTAGACGTCCTCGGCAATGCGTTGGTCGGGATTGTCGGTCTGCCCGGCGATAAGGCTGATTCGGTAATGGTTATGGTGCGTCAGCCAGCGCGACACGAAATGGTCGGTCAACCATCGGCGCCAACGGATGACGAGCATCGACTGCATGAAGAATTCGATGACGGTCATCGTCACATAAAGGAACGCGTACGGCGTGAAAACCAACAGGAGCTGATGCCAGAATGTCTCCGCATTGCGATCCTGAATGGCATTGAACAAGTCGCGATTGAAGAAGTTCAGGCGCACAATGATGGCTACCTCGGCCTGATTTATGAGCACTAATAAAACGACCATCGCGACGGCGATGCGGCGCTCCGGCACCGTGTAGGGGCTAAAGGGCCAAATGCGCACGCGACTGGGCTCGTCGGTATCGAAATACCGATCGGCGATCCGCGTGATCTGCCCGGCGGCGCCGGATCGCGCCACGACAAAGACAAGGATCGAGAAGATCGCGACCGTTAGCGCAAGCGATTCCGGCGGCAAATACTGCGGATAGACGTTGGACAAAATCCCGGCGCGACTGGCCGCCATCGGAAGGCCGAACACGATCGTTTCGGTCGAGAAAATAGCGATGAAAATCTTGAGGAAGCTCGATATCGCGGTCGACCAGAAGGTCGTGGCCGCGCAGAGCAAGAAAACGCTGCTGAGGAGGACGCCCGGTAAATCCCTTTCGATTACAGGGTGGACAAGTGCAAGAACGCCGAACAGTGCAACGCCAATGCTCAACGGTTTCATGGGTTTTTTCCAGCGTGCCTACTTGCTACCGGCAGCTTTTCGCGGCCCGGATTGATCCGAGTCAATAGTGCGCCTCGATATTTGAGGTACTAGGCCTTTCAATCCGCTTTCCAGCTCGGGCCTTGTCGATGCCGAACGACTCAGAATTGAACGCCGCCAGGCGCGAGCGCCCCGTCGGCATATGCCTGCGATGCCACACCGTCATCAGGGCGTTCGATCAAATCGGCAAGAAATGCGCGAGGCCGCTGGCATCGGGCGCCAAATGTCCAGGCGTCATCCGCAGTGCGTTGGCCGCGGATGAATGGACCGAATGTCCGGACTGCGCTGCGACCGGGCACCGAGCCGGCGGCGTCTGCGCGCGATGCGCCGGAGAAGGCTGGCTCTACGACAAACGGCGCCTCGCCGGATGAGGCGTTACACGAGCTCCAAACGGGGACGATTGAAAGCGCTGGAGACGCCTATTCGACAATCGAGCAGGAGACAGGCATGTACGGACAGGGTCGAGAACTTGAACTTGCCAATGCAACAAGCGCCGTTCTCGTTTCGCTGCTGAAGATCCTGGTCGACAAGAACGTGCTTTCGAACACCGAAGCGCGCGGCCTGTTGACCAAAGCGGCGAGCGACCTCGGCGAACACCAATACGTCGCCCCGGTCAAGGGCGCCATGGGGATTATACTCAACGACGTACTGCCGATGTTTCCCGAAGACGGCGGTGATTGATGCGCGAACCGTGCTTAGCGCGGCGCTGCGTCGCTGAGCGGGCGATTGATTACCGTAACTGCCCTATCCGAACCCAGGGCGTCAAAGCAGCCGCTCAGTTTTCAATGAAGGTTGCGAGCTTGCGCGCGCGTGCCGGTTCGCGCAGCTTTTGCAGTGCCTTTGCCTCGATCTGTCGAATCCGCTCGCGGGTCACGCCAAACTCTTGCCCGATCTCTTCGAGGGTGTGATCGGCCGGGCCGCCGATACCAAACCGCATGCGCAGGATGCGCTGCTCCCGCGGCGTCAGGTCGGCAAGGGCTTCGCCAATAACCCTTTGCAGATCGCTGGCCTCGGCAACCGCCTGTGGATCGACAGCGTCGGGCGCCTTGATCAGATCGCCGAGGGTGGCATCGCCGTCTCCGCCGACCGGTGCATCGAGCGATGTCGGCTCCTGTACCATCGACAGCACCTGTTCGACGCGAACGACGGGAATTCCCATCCGCGCGGCGATTTCGGCCGCATTGGGGTCGCGTCCTTCCATCTGGTAAAGCCGGCGACGTTCGCGCAGTACTTTTCCTGCATTTTCGGTCATATGCACGGGAATGCGAATCGTGCGCGCTTGATCGGCAATGGCGCGGGCGATGGCCTGCCGGATCCACCAGACAGCATAGGTCGAGATTTTTACGCCGCGACGGTAGTCGTACTTTTCGACCGCCCGCATCAGGCCCATATTGCCTTCCTGGATCAGATCGAGCAGGTCCAGCGAACTCTTGCCGCGGTACTTTCGCGCAATCGAAGCCACCAGACGCAGGTGCGCCTTCACCATCTGCTCGCGCGCGGTTTTGATCTCCTGTTGAGCCTTGCCGATCTCGGCGAGGATGTGACGGAGGTCCGAAATCGGCAGGCCAGCGCAATGCACGATTGCCGCCGATTGCTGCTCGATCGCACGAAGCGTTCGCCGCTCACGTTCCAGTTGTTCGACGAGGTCCGCTATGCGATCCGGGTGGAGCCGAAGCGCCGCCACCGCATCGGCAAATCCGCTCACCAGCTCGTGCAGGCGCGCCCGGCTGCTCTTGGCCAAATCGCGGCCGCGGGTAACGGCTGCGGCCCGCTTTCGGTTCAGCTTGGCGATCTCGTCCGCAAGCGCCGTGATGGTTTGCAGACGCGCCGTCGTGGCAGAAGCATGCATCGCCTCTTGGCTAGCCGCCGCCCTCGGATTCTCGTCGTCGGAGGCGCCGGGCCGGGCATCGTGGTCAAGCGCCGCTTCCGGCGTATCCGGCTCGGCCTCGGCCACGGACGACTCCACGAGGTCAGCCAAACGAAACCGCCCTGCGGCGGCCTCATGCGCCCAGTGGCCGATCCGTTCGACGAGCATGGGTACACGGCAAAGCCCCGCCAGCAGGGTCCATTGCGAGGCCTCGATGCACTTGGCAAGGGCAATTTCCTCCTCGCGCGAGAGCCAAGCGGCGTCGCCCATGTGACGGAAGTAGGTTTCGACTAGGCCGCGGGAGAAAGACGCAGAATTCTGCGGCGCGGTCGCGCCCGACGAGACGACTTCGCCGCGGCTTGGCTCTGCCCGACCGCCTGCCGCGCTTTTGCCGGCAATAGCTCGGACGGCTTGATCCGACGGCGTTGGCGCAAGCGTGTCGAGTTGCGGCTCCGGCTCCTGATCCAGAACCGACGTCTCGAAGTCGACGCGTTCAATGGCACGCTCCGGGTGTTCAAAGAGCCAATCCGTCTCATCGCCAACGAGCGGCTCATTCGGCACTAATGTTGTTTCACTACAATTCTTCGACATGGTAATACTGCTGCCCTGCACACGTTAGCCTGGCCGACGGGGCATCAATGCACCCGAACGTCCTCAGCCCCAGCCCGACAACCACCGGCGCTGGACGGCGCGGATCTGCAATTGCGGGAAAGTTGAAGGCTGGCCGCAAGTGGCTTTACCGGCGGCGCCATCTTCAGCCCGCAAATGGGCCCCGGTGCCTCAAGAATCAAGGCTTTTCTTGCCGAGGAAGCTCTTACCTAGGAAGCGCGAATGGCAGCCGGCGCGATGCTCCCCCCGCCCTTCCGCTCGACTAAACCCCATTCCGGCTGAGATTACGCCGAGATCAGGCCGATCCGGGCAGCGTGCGGACAATGGTCTTAAAGCGATCCCACTCCGTCGCCGTCCATACTTCAGTCTGGGCGTGGCCGAATGTACGAATGAGCGCCGACACGCGAGCCGCCGTCTCGATGTCGTTGGCGATGAAGATGTCGAGGTAATCGCATGGCCCCAGAATAGCGTAGCTGCTGAGCCATTCGACATCGGGACATTCTTCGCGCACCCGCTTCATGGCGTCGCGTTCAAGCTGTTCCAGGCCTCGGGGCGAGCGGACGGCATCGGGATTAAGTCGCGTCAGCATGATAAAGGTCGGCATGGCAAAGCCTCCAAATTCAAACAAAGGCTAACCGGCCGCCCGCTCGCGCGTTTTGATTTCAATCAACAATTGAAGAGCGCTACGGAGAGCGCTAATTCATTGACCGTGTTAAATTTCTCGACGACGCCGACGCGCGATCGACGGGAAAGCTTCGATCCGTCGGCTCAAACTATCTTCCGGAAAACCTGCACCCCGCTGAAGGGCGACACCAGCTCGGGAACAACGCCCGGCAATCGCTCCTTGGCTCCGATCACGAAAAATCCGTTGAGCCGGAGCCGTTCGAGCATGCCGGCCATGACCTTGCGTTGCAGCGGCGCGGCGAAATAGGTGAAGGCCACATAGCGGCATAAGATGAGGTCGAAGCGATGCCGAGGCATCTCCGACCGGAGATCTTGATCGAGAAAATCAATACCTTGCCGGTGCTTCGACTTGACGCAGTACAAGGGCCCGGTCCGCTCGAAGGCCTGCTCAACCAATGGCGCAGGCAGTTCGTGCAAGCTCGTCAGCCTAAAGCACCCCTCGCGCGCACGCGCGAGCATCGCGGTATCGACATCTGAGGCGATCATCGTGAGCGCGACGGCCGGACCGGCCTTTGTCACCTCAAGGTCCCAGAGGATTTTTATCGTGTACGGTTCCTCGCCCGATGCGCAACCGGCCGACCAAATCAGGGCGTTGCGTCCTTCGCGTTCGGCACGCGCGGCGATTTCGGGCAGCACCCGGGTGCGCAAAATCTCGAAGACACTGCGCTCGCGAAAGAACCGCGAGATTGTGATGTGGCAGCATTCGTCAAGGACGCGCCATTCCGTCGGATCGGCTTCGAGCCTGGCCCGATAATCGGCAAAATTGCCCAATCCCAGCTCGCGCAGGCGCTGCGCGAGCCGCTTGCAGACTTGCCGGCGCACTCTGCGGAACCCCGGCCAATGCAACTCGAGCTGCGGCAATGCCCACTGCAGAAATGCTGTGCAATCCGAGGCAATCAAGAGCGCGCAGGCTCCTTGCCGTGCACACGGGTCGTCTGCCGGCGCGGCTCGGTCACTGCCACCACATCGGAGGCGGGAAAGGTCTCTTCGAGGCCTTCCTCAAGAGCCGCCTCCAGGCGCTGGCGTTCAGCGTCCGTTTCGATCGGCTCCCGTTTCGACTTTCGTTCTGTGACGACGGCTGCCATGCTCCCGTCCTGTCCGGGCGCCGCGGGCTCGTCCTCCCCGGCGCGTCCAAGGCGTTGATCAAGATCAAAGCGGGTAGCCGACGAATAGTAACGCTGCGTCGGGGCACAGGGAAGGCTTCCCAGCGGGCGATCCGCCTTGGCACAGACAAAATCCGCCGCGCAAAAAGACAGAGGGGGACCGATGCAGGTCCAGGTGGATACTTATATGGACCAAGGCGTCGAAAAGCTCGGTCGAATTCGTTTCGACAGCCGACAGATCGATATAACCGACAACATCGATCAGTGGCATGGCGCCGACTACCGCTATTTCAAGGTCAGAGGCAGCGATGGCAATTTGTACATACTTCGCCATGACGACATTCGCTCCGCTTGGGAGCTGACGATGTACGAGCAGGCCACGCCGGGCACTTCGACGATTGCTGATGGAGCAGCAGCCCAGCAAAAATGAGCCGGATCGATCTGTGAACTGGCTTCTCGCCTATCGGTTTGTGCGCGCGAAACCACCGAACTAAGACTCAGCCGTTGTTGACCTCCGCTGCCGGCAGAGGTTGATATGCCTGGAACCGTAGAGGCCAGGGTTGCGGTGGGGTTATTGAAGGACGCGTTTAATGAGGGCCGAGCCGGGGGTACAAGTCGACGCCTTTTGCGGTGAAAGAGCAGCCGGAACAGGCCCCGGCGGATTTTGCGCAATATCAATGTCCGCCCTGGCTGCCGTTGGCATTATTCATACCATCAGCGCTCCCCATCGCTGCTGCGCTGAACTGATGGTGCCTCAATATGGAACCGGACGCTCGCAAGCGCCAATTCATGATCTGGTACGTGCTGGCCGCCATGCTGGCCATTTTGCTGTTCCAGCAGTTCTGGACGAGCTACTCGCAAGTCGAAACCATACCCTATAGCCAATTCGAGACGCTGCTCGACCAGGACAAGGTGGCCGAGGCCACAGTCAGCACCGACTCGATCCAGGGCAGGCTGAAGGAGCCGTTGCCGAGCGGCAAACGCGAGTTCTTCGCCGTTCGTGTCGATCCGCAATTGGCTGAAAAGCTTGCCCGTCACCAGGTCGTCGTCAAAGGCGCCGCCTCCAGCGGCTTCATTCAAATCATTCTCTCCTGGGTCGTCCCCGTCGTCATCTTTTACCTCGCCTGGACATTCCTATTCCGGCGCGTCGCCGAAAGACAGGGGCTCGGCGGGCTCATGACCGTGGGCAAATCGCGCGCCAAGGTTTACGTCGAGACGGACACGAAGGTAACCTTCAAGGATGTCGCCGGCGTTGAGGAAGCAAAATTCGAGTTGCAGGAGCTGGTGGCCTTCCTGCGCGACCCGAAGTCCTACGGCAGGCTGGGCGCCCGGGTGCCGAAAGGCGTCCTGCTGGTGGGCCCGCCAGGCACCGGCAAGACGCTGTTGGCCAAGGCCGTGGCGGGCGAGGCCGCCGTGCCGTTCTTTTCGATTTCGGGCTCCGAGTTCGTTGAGATGTTCGTCGGCGTCGGCGCCGCGCGCGTGCGCGATCTGTTCGAGCAGGCGCGCAAGGCGGCGCCCTGCATCATTTTCATCGACGAGCTCGATGCACTCGGGCGCAGCCGTTCGGCGAGCCCGATTGGCGGGTTGGACGAAAAGGAGCAGACGCTCAATCAGCTCTTGGCCGAACTCGACGGGTTCGATCCGAGCACCGGCGTCATCCTCTTGGCCGCGACCAATCGGCCGGAAATCCTCGATCCGGCACTCCTGCGCGCAGGACGATTCGATCGTCAGGTGCTCGTGGATCGTCCCGATCGCAAGGGCCGCCTCGAGATTCTCAAGGTCCACGTGCGCAAGGTGCAGCTTGCGCGGGATATTGATCTTGACGCGGTCGCCGGGCTGACGACGGGTTTTACCGGCGCCGATATTGCCAATCTCGTGAATGAAGCGGCCATCGTCGCCACGCGCCGCAACGCCTCGGCAGTGACCTTGAATGATTTCGTCGAGGCGATCGAGCGAATTGTTGCGGGCCTGGAGAAGAAGAGCCGCGTGCTGAATGCCGAGGAGCGGCGCCGCGTCGCCTACCATGAGATGGGCCACGCGCTGGTGGCAGCAACGCTGCCAGGCGTCGATCCGGTGCAGAAGGTCTCGATTATTCCGCGTGGCGTCGGCGCGCTCGGCTACACCATCCAGCGTCCGACCGAGGATCGCTTTCTTCTCGGCCGCGCCAATCTCGAAAATCGCATTGCCGTACTGATGGGCGGGCGGGCGGCCGAACAGCTGGTATTCGAGGGCGACGTGTCCACTGGCGCCGCCGACGATCTGCAGCGCGCGACCGAGATAGCGCTTGAAATGGTGACCCGCTTTGGCATGGACGAGAAGGTCGGCCAGCGGACTTATGCGCCCCCGCCGCAGCCGTTTCTGGGGGCGCCGACCGGCGGCCACGGCCAGGCGGCCGAGATCACCACCCGTGAGATCGATGTCGCTGTGCGCGACCTGCTCGAAAAAGGCTTCGGGCGCGCGCAGGATATCTTGACGACGCGGCGCGCCGATCTCGACGCCGGCGTTCAACTGCTGCTGAAACGCGAGACCATCACGGTGGATGACTTCCCCGCCATTCGCTCCGCCAAAGCCGCCGAGCCGCGCTTGACCGTGGTGCCGGCGTAACCCCGAGCGCGAGCCTAGGTCTTCGACCCCCGATGCGTTTGCGCGTGCCGGTTGCGCTCGATGGCGTCGAGCAGCCGGTTCACATTGGCCCGGGCCGCTGGACCGTCCACCGCGGCGACGACGTTCGCAGTTCCTCGCTGCGGCCGAATGAAAGTGCTGTAGAAGGTGCCGATATCGATTTGCCGTTCGGTTTCCGCCGCCGCTCCCTCGCCGGAGACGCGCGGACCGATTTCGTCCTCAACCGTGACCGTCAGCAGCCAACCCTCGCCGGCATGGGCAGGCGCAACTTCCAGAGTTGCAAGGGTCGCTACTTCGCTCAGGACCTCGTGCTCTTCATCGCCGAGGTGATATTCCCTTCGCGCCGGAATTTCGCGCACCTCGGTTGCGAGCCTCGCAGTCGTTCTGAAGGCCCGGGGCGCGATGGCTTGCTCCGCCATGATCCAACGCACAATCTGCTCGGCATCGATGTCAACCGGAAAGCTCTGCATCGGCGCCTCCTGCATGACAACTGACCTGCCCGGCCGATCGGGTCGCCGGGCGAACAGCGCAGGACCCGCGCCTCCTATCCGTCGGACCGGAGTCTCCTCACGGGGTGTTCGGACAGGATGGCGACGGGTCCCCCCGCCATGCGTCATCGGTAGGCTGGTTCGTCGCGTAAGCAGGTCCGCGCCCGTAGACGTTTCGCTGCCGTACTTCGCCAGTCTTGCCTCGGCACGACGGCGACGATATTTGACAGGGTCGGCTGGCGCAGTGCTTTGATCTGAATCAAAAGCGCCGAGACTTTTGCCGACTCGACGCTCAGGCGGCGGATTGATCTGCCTCAATGAGCCACAACCGAAGTTTCCGGCCTAATGCCACTGAGACAGTAATTCATCACCAACACCTGAGGCACCACGATGCAAAAGCGATTCGAGCGGACCAAACCAGCCAACAATGACGACGAGTCGGTCCTGACAATCTCGCCCGAGAAGGTCTGCTTCATCATCATTAAGGCCAGGGAATTCGACGCCAAGGATGAAGTGACCGAGCCTGATCCGGGATCGAACCCTTCGGACGACAAGGAGACCGCAATCCTTGAGGACCACCAAGACGATCCCGTGGTCGAAGAGATCACAACGCTGATCAATTCATTGTCGGAAGACGAGCAGATCGATCTCGTGGCCTTGGCCTGGCTGGGACGAGATGACTATTCGGCCAGCGATTGGCCGACGGTACGCGAAGAAGCCGCCGCGGCGCATAACCAGCGCACCGCCGAATATCTGCTTGGCATGCCGCTTGTAGGCGACTTTTTGGAGGAAGGTCTATCGTTGCTCGGCTATTCCTGTGAGGAATTCGAAATCGAGCGGCTGTGACCTCGGATGGTTGCCTCGGCCAGCCGACATCAGTCGGCGCCGCAAGGCATGCGAATTTGATAGCAATCCCCGGCATAGTCCGCCGGTCGACGGACGTCATACCAAAGGCCGAGGCAGTGCGATTGACGTTTCTCGGCACGCGGGGCGAAATCAAGATTCGTTCAAGTCGGCACCGGCGCCACAGTGCATTGCTCATCGAACACGAAGCGGCGCGGATCATGATCGATTGCGGCGCGGATTGGCTCGGTCGACTCGACGCCATTTCGCCTACCGCGATCGTGCTCACCCATGCACATTCCGATCATGCCGACGGGCTTGCGCAAGGCGCACCATGTCCGGTGTACGCCGCGCAAGCAACGCTGCATCTGTTGCGCCGCTTTCCGATCCGCGATCGACGTGCTTTGCCCTTGAAAAAATCGGTGGCAATCGGCGGGCTCAGGTTTACGGCCTATCCGGTTCAGCACTCCATCCGCGCGCCAGCGGTCGGCTTTCGCGTAGCGGCCAAGGCCGGCTCCTTTTTCTACCTGCCCGACGTCGCCAGGCTTACAAACCCTGCGGCAGCGCTGCGCGGCGTCAGCATCTATATCGGCGATGGGGCAACGCTGCGGCGGTCGATGGTGCGCAGGAGGGACGGCAGTTCGATCGGCCATGCGCCGATTACTGCTCAGCTCGATTGGTGCACCAAGGCGCATGTCGGCCGCGCGATCTTCACGCATTGCGGTTCACCGATCGTGCGCGGCGACCCGCGCGTGCTGGCTGCGACAGTTGCGAAGCTCGGTCGGGTACACGGCATCGACGCCAGCCTTGCTTGCGATGGAGATCGAGTGCTTTTGCCGTGAATCGACAAACGCCGCGGATCGAGCGGACAGATCAGCGGCGGGCACCCAGACAGCCAGCCGCCGCATGCAAGCTACGTTGGCAACATCCGTCGTGTATCGGCAACAGAGCTTTCTTCTCAAGACCCCGGAGCCAGGCGATCGGGGTAGCCCTTTGAGCAAATGCATATTCGTGGCAATCGTGATTGGCCGCAGGCATATTGATTTGAATCAACGGAAGCGGCTTCCCGTTTTGCCAGAAATGGAGCGCGTTGCGGCGGGAGTTTCGGTAAAGCTGGACGATGACGGAAGCAAATGGAGCTTCAAGCATGATCGGCGACCCGCATTCCCGCCAGACCGGCCGAGCCAACTACAGTTGGCGCATCTTCGTCATCGCGATGTCCGGCGCCGCCGTGGCTGGCGTGGCCTGGCTTGCAGTGCCCGACCGGCCAATGTGGTCCCAGGCGGTCGCGGCGGAAGTCGATGCAATCGGCGTTCCAGCACCCCTCGGATTCGCCGACATTGTCGCGAAGGTAAAACCGGCGGTCGTGGGCCTCCGCGTTAGGGTCGAGGAGGCATCCTCATCGAGCGAAGCGCAGCAAAAGCGTCGCATCCCTCCGGATACCCTGCTCGACCGCCTCTTCCGCCAATTTGGCACTGCAATTCTGGACAGCCCTGCGCCCAGATCGGGCATCGCCTTAGGCTCCGGATTCTTCGTTTCCGGTGATGGCTATATCGTTACCAACAATCACCTCGTCACTAACGGAAAAAGCTTTCAGGTCGCGATTGACGGCGGCCAAACCTACGAAGCCAAAGTCGTCGGCACGGATCCGCAAACGGATCTGGCTCTTATCAAGATCAATGCCGCCACCGATTTTCCGTATGTGAGACTTGCCGCGGAAGTGCCGCGCGCCGGCGACTGGGTACTGGTGGTCGGGAACCCATTCGGGCTCGGCGGCAGCGTGACCTCGGGAATCGTCTCGGCGCGCGGGCGCGACATCGGCGCGGGACCGTATGATGACTTCATTCAGATTGACGCGCCGGTAAACCTGGGAAACTCCGGAGGGCCCACGTTCAACGTCAAAGGCGAGGTGATCGGTGTCAATACCGCGATCTATTCTCCCTCGGGCGGCTCCATCGGCGTCGCCTTCGATATTCCGGCAGAGACCGTCAAGCTCGTCGTCCGGCAACTTAGGGACAAAGGTCACGTCACGCGCGGCTGGATTGGTGTACAGATACAGCCGGTCACGCCGACGATCGCCGCGCTTCTTGGGCTGAAGACCGCCGAAGGCGCGCTTGTCGCGCAGCTCGAGCCTAACAGTCCGGCCATGAGGAACGGTATCGAGGTCGGCGACGTCATCGCCTCGATAAACGGCGAAGCCGTGAAGGACTCGCGCGATCTCGCCAAGAGGATCGCCACCATCGCCCCTAAGACCCCGGCGAAATTCGGCATTATTCGCAACGGACAGGCGAAGACGATAACGGTGACGTTGGGCGAACTGCCTCGCATATCCGCCGAAGCCAAGGCTGAGGAGAAAAGAGCGCGAGGTGAAGCATCGGCGCTTGGACTGTCGCTGGCTCCGGCAAGCGCCGTGCCCGGAGCGGGCGATCACGGCGTCGTAATTACCGAGATCAGTCCGGCGAGCCCAGCTGCCGAGAGCGGGCTTGAGAGCGGAGACATCATCCTTGAAGTCGGGCGCCGCGCGGTCAACTCCCCCGCAGATGTACGCAAGATGGTCGAGGAAGCCCGGACACAGAAAAAGTCGGCCGTGCTGTTACGCGTCAAACGGGACGACCGGGTGAGCTTCGTAGCTGTTCCCATTGCCTGACTGTGCGAGCCGGCGCCGAACATGTTGTCGCCGCTACGCCAATTGTGGCAATCGGGCGGATCGGGTCGAGCGATCCGCGTAGGCTACACGACTGCGCTGGGGCATGATCTGGAAACATCGACGGCGGCTTTCCGAAGGCATCACGCCCCAGCGTAACCGGACTTGCGCCCGCGCGCTGCCTCGCAACGAAGGACGAATGCATGGACACATCCGCTTCAAGTGCCGATCGCGCCGCCGCTGCCGCGATGCGCGCCCTGCGCATGCACGCGTACTACAAGGGTAAGATCGCCACGATCTCGAAAGTGCCGTTAACCGATGCCGACGAGCTTTCGATCTGGTATACGCCGGGCGTCGCCGAACCTTGCCGAGCGATCGCGGCCGATGCCGAGGCGGCTTTTTCCTATACCAATCGGGCGAACGTCATTGCCATCGTCTCCGATGGTTCGCGAGTGCTCGGCCTCGGCAACATCGGGCCGGAAGCCGGCCTGCCGGTCATGGAAGGCAAGGCGCTGCTCTTTAAGCTCTTCGGCGGCATCGATGCCGTCCCGCTCTGCATCCGCGCGCGCGACGGCGAAGATATCGTGCGCGCCGTGGAACTGATTGAACCATCATTCGGCGGCATAAATCTCGAGGACATTGCGCAGCCGAAATGTTTCAGCGTCCTGGAGGAGGCGCGACGCAAAGTGTCGATCCCGGTTTGGCACGACGATCAGCAGGGATCGGCTACCGCTGCGCTCGCTGCCTTGCTGGCGGCAGTGGAGGTTAGCGGCAAATCCATCGATCGAATACGCGTCGTACTTTTCGGGGTCGGTGCGGCCAATGTAGCGACCTATCGGCTGCTCAAGGCTTATGGCTTGGATCCGAAAGCGATCGTGGCATGCGATAGCAAAGGCGTGCTGCATCCGGGGCGCGATGACATCGAGCGCCAGCAACGACAATTCGCCGACAAATGGCGGATCTGTCAGGAAAGCAACGGCGACGGCCGGCGCGGCGGGCCGCCGGCCGCTTTTGCCGGAGCCGATGTATGTATCGCATTCAGTCGGCCAGGACCCGGCGTGATCTTGCCGGAATGGATACGGACGATGCGACGCGATGCCGCCGTATTCGCCGCTGCCAATCCGGTACCCGAAATATTTCCGCAAGCCGCCATCGATGCGGGAGCGCGGATCGTCGCAACCGGCCGCAGCGACTTTCCTAACCAACTGAACAATTCGTTGGTTTTTCCCGGCATATTCCGCGGGGTTCTCGACGTGCGCGCGCGCACCATCAGCGATCGGATGGCGATTGCCGCTGCCGAAACGCTGGTAACAGTGGCGAGGGAGAAGGGCCTGGCAGCCGATCGGCTACTGCCGGTCATGGGCGATTGGACCACGGCAGCACGGATTGCCGGGGCGGTCGGCGCAGCGGCCGCGGCCGAAGGGCTGGCGCGACATCCGCTGAGCCGCGATGAACTCGAAAAGCTTGCGATCGGCGCCATCAGCGCAAGCCGGGCTTGCGTTGAGAAGTTGGTCGGCGCGCGATTGATCTCGCCGCTACCGCCGGAGCGGATCGACCTGCCGTGACGCACCCATATTGGGGGTCGCACTGCCGTCGTCGAGCAAAATGACGCTGCTACAAACGCTTTGACGCGGTCACGACAATCCCGCCTTCAACAGCCCGTCGCCCACATGTTCGGTATCAGAAGATTGCCGATAATGAAGTTTTTTCAGATAGCTCTCGACTGTAAAGGCCGGCTGGCGCTTGAGCACCTCCCCGGCATGCGCGGCGGCGGCAACGCGGTTGCCCAATTGCGCCGACGCGGCCGCCAGAAATGCGTGATGGGCGTAGTCCGGCTCGATGAGCTTGCTGAACGACTCGATCGCATGGCCGTAGAGACGCGCCGTGTATTGGGCGCGGCCCAGATGACTCCAGAAACGCTCCGGATGATAGGGATTGAGCCGCATCGCCCGACGAATCCACTCGATACCCTCTTCGGCACGGCCGAGCCAGGTGAGTATCTCGCCCTGCTGCACGACAATGAGGTCGCTGTTCGGATTGAGGCTGAGGGCGCGATCCTGGTGATAGACGGCCTTGTCATGCTCGTTGAAGTTCAGGTTCACTGCAGCGAGAATTCGGTGCACGTCGGCGTCGTTATCATCGAGCGAGAGCGCCGTTCGCAGTTCGTTCGAAACCGACTGCAGGCTGGCCCCCTCGTCCGCGCACCAGCCGTGCACCCATGCCTGGCCGATGACGCAAGCCTTCCAAGCGTGAGCATGGGCGTAGCGCGGATCGAGCTCGATGGCGCGTTCCAGCATCCGCAGCGCTTCAGCGTTAGCCTCGCGGCTTGACCGGTGGTGCAACACCTTCCCGGTCAGCAGATATTCGTATGCCGCCATGTTCTCGGTGCGCTTGCGTTGCACCCGGTCCTGCCTGGCGGCCTCGACGCGTCCGAACAACGTCGCGGCTATGGCCGACGTCACCTCGTCCTGGATGGCGAAAATGTCCTCGAGCTTTCGGTCGTAACGCTCGGCCCAAATATGTGTCTCGGTTTCGCCATCGATGAGCTGCACGGTGACCCTCACTCGATCAGCGGCTTTGCGCACGCTGCCTTCCACCACATAGTCGACCCCGAATTCGCGGGCGATCCCCTGCGCTTTCACCGGCTTTCCCTTGTGCACGAAAACCGCGTTGCGCGAGATGACAAGCAAGTCGCGAAACCGCGACAGCTCGGTGATGATATCTTCAGTCAGCCCGTCGGCAAAAAATTCCTGTTCGGAATCACCGCTCATGTTGACGAAAGGTAGAACGGCGATTGACGGCTTGCGCACGCTCGCCCGGGGCGTCGCCGGCCCGCTTGGCGTTGTGGTTTTCACGTCCGGCGTCTGGCCGGTCAGAAGAATTTTGAACACGCGAATCGGCCGGCTGATGTTCTTGACTTGCTGTTCGCCAAGATCTTCGTAGTCGACGGCGAGCCGGTCGCCGACCTGATCGCGCACCGCCGCTGAAATACAAATGCCGCCTGGCTCCGCCATGGATTCAAGTCGCGCTGCCACATTGACGCCGTCACCGAAGATGTCGCCGCCTTCGACGATCACGTCGCCCAGATTGATGCCGATGCGGTAAAGCAGGGTCCGCGACGCAGGCATGTCGCGATTGCGCCGCGCCATGCGCTCTTGAAAATCCACGGCGCAACGGAGCGCTTCGGTCACGCTTTGAAATTCCACCAGCATGCCGTCGCCGGTAGTCTTGATCAGGCGCCCCTTGCATTTGGCGATCGCCGGGTCGATGAGCTCGAGCCGCACGGTCTTGAGCCGCGAGAGAGTCCCCGTCTCGTCGACTTCCATCAGGCGGCTGTACCCGACGACATCCGCCGCTAACACGGCGGCAAGCCGGCGCTCAACGCTCGGAATTTCCCTCTGGTCCAGATCTGCCATCTCGCTGCGTGCCGCTTCACGTGCCGCTTCGGCCGACGCTGTCATCCTAGTTCAGAACCCATAATCATTCTAGACCTACGCGCTTGCCGTAAGTCCGGCGCCGCCGCCACAATAAAGCCGCAAGGCTTCCGCGGAAAGCGAGGTTTGTGCAATTCAATCAGCACTTGCTCACAGGCGCGCGGCCGGCTCTCGGCGCGGGAGACGGCCGCGCCTTTTTGTGCCGACAAGCCGGAGTGTCTGCAGTTTCGAACGTCGCCAAAAACGGATCAGTGAGCAGGGCTTCCTGTTCGGCAGGCCGGCACCGGCAGCCGAATACAAAGCGATTTGGAATCCGGATGATGCGCGATGTTTCCTTCGTCCAGCTCCTGTTATGGGTTGAGCGCAGCGAAAAACCCATCGTCATTCGCCGACAGCAGCGCTTTTCGCGGCAGCATCTCTTGCCAAATCGAGTTGAGCCGATTTTTCCACCCGTCATTGCCTCGGCATGGGATCCTGGCGACGCTTGCGTCGCGGGGTGCCCGTTTGGAGCATGACGAGGGCAGGCTCGGCTCGTCGATCCAAATGGAATCCGCTCGCGTGCCGTGATAGGCCTCGTGCCATGACTGACATCCGCCTTTGCCGCGACGACGATCGGATGGCCATCTTCGCGATCGTGAACGCTGCCGCCGAAGCCTATCGCGGGGTCATTCCGGCCGATCGGTGGCACGAACCCTACATGCCGTTGGATGAACTGGACGGAGAGATCGCATCCGGAGTGGCGTTCTGGGGGCATCAGAAGGACGGCGTGCTGGTCGGCGTCATGGGCCTTCAGTCGAAGGGCGACGTCGAACTCATTCGTCACGCCTATGTCTTGCCGGGTAGCCAGCGCCACGGCGTCGGCGGCGCGCTGCTCGGCCACCTGCGACGCTTGAGCACTCAGCGCATGCTGGTCGGCACCTGGGAAGCGGCAACATGGGCGATTCGGTTCTATCAGCGCCACGGTTTCGCGCTGGTCTCGCCCGCTCGCAAATCCCTGCTGCTCAAGACCTATTGGAGCGTCCCGGATCGCCAAATCGACACCTCGGTCGTGTTGGCCAATCCTCCGCTCGACGAGGCGGTCAAATAGCACAAGCTGCCGCCATGGCACCGCGGCGTCGCGTTCGCGCTTGCGAGACTACGACGCACGCTGTCCGTTCACGCACTTGTTGAACGTGCCCCTTTCCAGCGGCACCTGTCATTACGCGAATGGCGGGTTGCGTCACGCATCGCTGCGCTCGATCAGCCATCAAGACATTTATTTGACAGCGGCCAGCCTTGTAGGAGCATTGACGCATTGATCGCTGAGACTGCCAACCTTGACCCTATGCTTGAACGCCGGTTGGCAGGCTTCCGGCACTCGCTTGACGCCCTGCGTTTCAGGCGAAGCCTCAATGATCCCCGCCGTGGCATTCCACCGGTCTATGAACAGCTTGCGATCAAGTCGATTCCCCTTATAGACACGATCGATCGAATTGACGGATGTCAGATGCTGAGGAACGGTGTTCCGTTGGGTCGCAACTGAACCGGCAGCCACCGACAAGTAGGAAATCCAAAGAACGATGATCGTGCTTGCCAGCACGTAAGCGACCGGCAATGGAATTCTCGGTTCGTGATATCGGATATCGACGGCACGAGCATACGGCCGAGGCGCGGAATGGAGCGGGCGGTCGATCCTGTGCATGGGCTGCTCCCGTAACGTGCTGTTTCAATACGTGCCGGTCACGGGCGTGAAAATTCAGATGTTGTCCCTAAGGGAAAGCCCCTAGATTTTGGCCGTGATGCAGTGCCATTTTTGCGCTTCCGGCGTCTTGGGAAGGCGCACGTCAACAGTCCTTTCTTGAAGCTGGCTGCGCACGAGAGCTTAGCCGATGAGCATTTGAAGCCAGCGGGATCGTGCCGACTTGCAACGGTCGAACAGGTCGGCGTTGCGCAGGATGATCTCCGGCAACAGCGGGCATTTTATGCGCTCCCAGCCTAATGGCGGGGCTGAGGCTGAAAGCCCTCCGCAACGAACGCGCCGCCGCTGACCACGAAATGGAAGCCACTGAAATCGCCCCACGAGGCAATTTCGTGGTAGTAGTGCTCCCGATGAAGCCGACAATTGAAGCTACCCGGCGCCACCGCAAAGGTGATGCGCAAGGTCGTTGGACATGATGGAGGCCTCCGTGCAGGCGCACAAATTCAAAGTCGGCCAATCGGTGAGCTTTACGTCCGGCCCCTTCGGCCGTGGCGGCACCAACGGCATCTACAAGATCACGCAGCTCTTGCCACCCGAAGGCGATGACTATCAGTACCGGATCAAAAATGCCGATGAACCGCATGAGCGCGTCGTCAAGGAAAGCCAGCTGGATCGCATTGCATGACCGCGGAACCGCTCGCTTGACTGCCGCGAAGGCAAGACCATGACGTTTGATTACCGCTCACCGGCAGAACTGTTCATGGCAAAGCGCAAGGGGCGTCCGCGGCAGCGGCTCGGCTATCGTCGCTTTGCGACCGCGGCGGAGGCGATTCGTTTTGCAGTAGAGGATTTTCCTGCGATTCGTACTCTCGGCGCGTCGATGCAGGTCGGAGACGAGCGCTTCAACAGCGAGGATATTCACCGCCTGTACGAGAGGGACGAGTATCCCTTGCGGCGCCGAACACGCTAAAGCCTCAGCCGGCTTCAAGCTCCCCCGCGCAGAAATTCTATATCAGTCGCGGACCCAACAGTGCGTCAATGATACGCTTGGCCTCGGCGACAATTTCCTCCACTCTACTTTCCTCGAGGTTGGCTGGACTGTTTGACAATGGACTGGTTGAGCCAGGCGAGTAGATTGATGCTCTCCAGCCTTTTCCTACACGGCAGACCTCGATGCGATATCGCTTGTATTCGATCACCGGCTAGCATCTCACTTTCGGGGTTTTTGCAGTCTGCGGCCGGAGCATTGCCGCGCCGGTGGCTTGGCGCGGCTAATAAGCGCGTCCGTTTCGGCGATCAGCAGACGCCATTGGGCAATGGCGGCATCGTGTGCCGGCGACCAACTCCATCATTTCCGAACGGAGGCGAAATGCTTCGCGCTGCCGATCGGCGATACTCGACCTGATCAGTGCGGATTCTGGGCGCAACTTTGGCATCGCTGTGCTCCCTTTCACTGTTCAGGCGGGAGCGCAACCGGTCTCTCAGCCACCGGCGCCTGGTAGAGCCGCTGCCGGTGATGGCGTTAACGTATGCCTAATAATGCCAGCCCGCTACTCATATTCCGCTTCCGCCGCAAGGGCATTAAGGAACCATCCGGGCTGATCCGCCCGGTTTAAATTCTCAAGGATGAACATATATAGAAGGGGAAAATCCGATGAAGCCTTCGAATAATCGAAGCTTCTCTCGAACTCTCTGAAGGGAAAACGATGGCGACAACCAGGTCGAATGACGCGCGAGCACGAGCCGAAGCAAGTTTCAGGAAGGAAGAGCGCGCCAAAGAGGGGGCGAAGGCCATGATGGAGTATCAGGCCAACAGCCGAATGGTTCGAGAAAAGACGGAGCGATTGAAGGCGCTTCGCTTGGCCAAAGAGGCAGCCGACAAGGCGCGCGCCGGTTAATCATGACGACGCCTTGAAACGAACACATCGACGACCTATATATGGTTTCTGCGGCCTAATTGGCCAGCGGCGAGCCGCGTGTACGGGATCCCGTCAAACGGCTTCTGGCTCGCTCTTCCATTCACCGACAGCCCAGATCGCGCGGGGTGTCTTGTTTCACCCGCAGTACAGGCTGCCGCGCGTCGCGCAGCGGCTGTATAAGCGCGCACCCAAGAAAGTTTTTTTCGTTGACCTCCTTTCATGACTTTGCACTCAGTGACGCGATCACACGCGCACTCGCCGAAGAAAAGTACCTCACCCCGACGCCGATCCAAGCGCAGACGATTCCGACCGTCATGTCGGGCCGCGATGTAATCGGAATTGCCCAGACCGGGACCGGCAAAACCGCCGCATTCGCACTGCCGATTCTGCACCGTCTCGCCACCAGCCCGCGTCCGCCGGCGCGCAAGAGCTGCCGAATCCTGGTGCTCAGCCCGACGCGCGAGTTGTCCGGCCAAATCCTCGACAGCTTCCGCACTTACGGCCGCCACCTGCGCGTCAGAACGGCACTGGCGATCGGCGGCGTATCGATGGGGGGCCAGGTTCGCGCGCTGCTTGGCGGTACGGATGTTCTTGTCGCCACGCCTGGCCGGTTGCTTGATCTCGTCAAGAGCAATGCGCTCCGATTAGACGAGGTCGAATGCCTCGTTCTCGACGAGGCCGACCGGATGCTCGACATGGGCTTTATCCATGACATCCGTAAGATCGTTGCCAGGCTTCCGGTCCAGCGGCAGACGCTAATGTTTTCTGCGACGATGCCTCGCCCCATCGCGGAACTCGCCGCGCACATGCTGCGCGACCCGATCAAGGTTGCGGTAGCGCCGGTCGCGTCGACGGTTGAGCGCGTCGAGCAGCGCGTCATTTGTGTCGATCGCCCCGCAAAGCCTGCAATACTGATCGAGCTGTTGCGGCGGGAAACGATCGATCGCGCCCTCATCTTCACAAGGACCAAGCATGGCGCCGATAAGGTCGCGCGTGGCTTGATCCGGGCCGGCATCGGCGCCGACGCGATTCACGGCAACAAATCGCAAAACCAACGCGAACGCGTGCTCGCGGCCTTTCGTAAAGGTGAAGTCAGGACACTCGTTGCCACGGATATCGCCGCACGCGGCATCGACGTCGATGGCGTCAGTCACGTCGTGAATTTCGACCTGCCGAACGTGCCGGAAACCTACGTGCATCGTATCGGCCGTACGGCGCGCGCGGGCGCGGAAGGTGTCGCGATTTCGCTATGCGATGGCGACGAGCTGGCCTTCCTGCGCGATATCGAGAAGCTTATTCGCATGACGATTCCCGTGAGTGACAGGCGTGCCAATCAACGGCTGACGGAGCCTGCCCCCGTGACGGGCGCCTTTATCAAGGCGCCTGACAATGCCAAGCGGCGGCACCGGCGCCGCAATGGTCAGGCGCCAAAGCAAAGTCGCCATGGCCAAGCTACCGAGGCACCGCGCGGTATCGATTCTGTTGCCTTTATGCACCGCAAAGACCGGCGTGACCGTGCTCCACGCGCGCAGCGTTGGGCTGGTTATTCACAAGGAACATAACGTGGCCAAGGAAGAATTGTTGCAATTCGACGGGCTCGTCACCGAGATATTGCCCGATGCCCGCTACCGCGTCGAGCTCGACAATGGACATCAACTCGTCGCCTACACCGCAGGTAGGATGAAAAAGAATCGGATCAAAACCCTGGCTGGGGATCGCGTCACTGTCGAAGTATCTCCCTATGATTTGGAAAAGGGGCGATTGATCTTCCGCCACAAAGACGAACGCGCCGGACCGCCGAGCCGGTCGCCGCAGCGTCATCAATTCCGGCGGCGGTGACGGCCAATGGCTGGTGATGCGCCTCATGATGGCGAAGCCCTCGCGGCAAACCGACGCGAGGCGATGCGAATTTTCATCTTTAAATCCGAAACAAACCCTGATCTGGGCGCGTTTGGCGGCGATCTGGCTGGCCTCCAATTACCGAGCCAGTTCAAGCCGTGGCGCGTGGTAGGCGCCATCGCGCCCGACCGGGATCCTCCGTACCAACTCTCGCGCGACGTGATCGAGGCGGCGATTAATGCCAGCGGCTTTCAGCTTTTCCGCTTGAGAAAAAGGGATTGATAGTTGTTTCCGGCAACTACGTCGAGCCTGGAAAAGACATTCGTGTCGTGACGCCGTAAGCAGGAGGGCAAATTGTCGCGCTTGGTGAAATTTGTCCCACCGCTAAGTTCAGGGTGAAGGTCGCCGATCCTGCGGATGAGATTCAGGATGGATCTGGGCTGCGTGAGTGCCGCCTTGCCGATAGCGCTTGAGCTGCTGCCGGGCGAGTTCATCCGTGCTGATGGCCAGAAAGGCTTCCCTCAAGCCGCTCTTGACTGAGTTCCCTGCCTGACTACCGCGCCAGCAGTACGTCAATCCGGAACTCGAGTTACCGTCGAACGTCGGACTCTCTCGCCATTGGGGTGTCGTTTCGTTATTTTCATCCGACCAAAGGGCTAGTATTGTGCGCAGTAAGGCGTGGATTTTCTGCCCGACGGGTCAGACAAGAGAAGAGTTAGTTTCCAGTTCCTCTCGCCTGGGGGTGGCGGAGGGAGCGGAACCGGAAACCAGCATTCTCTCGCAGGATTTCGCGCGGGTTTGCACCAAGAACCTACCTAAGCACGGAATTGCTGACGGTCTGCTTTCAATCCCTTTGCTCGCGGCCGGCCCAGACCGGCCGCTGTTGAGCCAGTAGCGGACCGTAAAGCAGCACAAATCCGCCGAACGCCGCCACCCAGGCAACGGCGGCCACTTCCATGAGCAACATCGAGCTGCTGAAGCCGGCGGCGATCCGGCACACGGCGGCGCAGAGCGCGAGCAGGTAGATGGCCTGCGTACCTGCGCCGGCGTTCAAGGGATGTCCGGTGTGCCCGAGACTGGCGCGGGTCATCACCGCCAGCGTCATCAGCCCGAAAGCGCCGGCGGTCCAGGCGTGGAGGCCGACGCTCTTCGGGACGATCGATGGATCGAAAATGGACGCTCCCAGCAGCGCAAAGCCGATCGGCACGAAAGCGTAGCCCACATGCAGAACCAGAACGAGCCTGTCGGCAGCCGTGCGTTCTCCGGCCCATCGGACGAGCCGAAGGCCCTGCATGATAGCGGCGCCGATCAAGGCAACCGCTGTGATGGCGCTATCCGGCAATGCCACCCACAGCGCGACCGAGACAATGCTCACGGAAATCGACGCAACATCGAAGCGCGAAAACGGCGCAGGCAATCGCCCCGCTTCCCGGCGCGCAAGCCAGTTGCGCGTAAAACTCGGTACGATCCGCCCGCCTACCAGTGAAATCAGCATGATGACGGCGCCGATACCGATCCGAATTCCGTAATTGGCGCTGCCAAAAAGGTAGACCTCGACGTGAAACACAATATTGCCCGCGATCAGGATGCCGATCAGCACCAGGACCCGCAAATTGCGCCAGTTGCGGCCGGCTATGATCTCGCGCGCGGCAGCGGCCGCGAGCGTCACGAGGAAGGCAGCGTCGATCACGGCGGCCGCTGGAATTGTGAGTTGCGCCGAGAACAGGATCGCAAAGCGCCCCGCCAGCCAGAGCGCGGCGAGAGCCGCCAGCGGCGCGCCGCTGACGGGCAATCGTCCGGTCCAGTTCGGGATGGCGGTCAGCAGAAAGCCGGCGATCACGGCTGCGACGTAGCCGTACAGCATCTCATGAATATGCCAATCCAGCGGTGGATAGGCCG
>Ga0335085_10001010_pt1 | contig 66578 bp, 73 predicted proteins | sample Lox_Sample_45_FD_206712 | JGI IMG/M metagenome (GOLD analysis project Ga0335085, IMG submission 206712) | Soil microbial communities from Loxahatchee National Wildlife Refuge, Florida, United States - Lox_Sample_4.5 | ecosystem: Environmental > Terrestrial > Soil > Wetlands | place: USA... | reverse complement strand
TGGAAACCAGGATGGAGTACGCGAACAGCGTACCTGTTTCGGCGACGTTACGGAAGTAAACGTGCTCCCGGCCCATAAGTATGAGGATCAGGAGCAGCACGGGCGGCCCCAGGGCTGCACCCACCATGAGGGCGAAAGGCCAGGATAGGCGGGTGATGAAGCCTGCGGGGAAAATCAACGCCGTGGGCAAGCCTATCAATACCCAACCCAGAATTGAGAAGGCGGCATATAGAAGAGACATCTGAAGCGCATCGGCGATCAGGCGCGCAGATTCTCCCGCGAACAGGGTGGCGTGGACTGCGTGTCTGACGAGGAAGAAAAGCAGCATCACGTCACCCGCCACCAGGCCAACGAAAGTATAGGCAAGTCGCTTAGCGGGATTAATCTGAGAGAGCTTCCGGTCCACGCTCTTCATTTCACCACCTGCACAATATAGGGTCGCAGGAATGCGGTGGGTGCGCGATGGCAATGATCACGGGCAAGCGTGATCAGAATCACAGGGTACAGAACTCATGGAGCTCTCGCCTCAGGTTCTATTTTTGTTGGATTCTGCCCAGGTATTCCGTTAGGTTCTTAAGCCGGACGAATCCCAAGTCTTGATCATTGTCAATTTGGTGGAAGAGGGGACCCCAGACCGGCATCTCCCGTGAACCGTGGGCGGCGTGGTCCTCATCACCGGCGATGATGTCGCGCACCCGGGCCGCGGGAAAGGTGCCGTGGTTTCTTCGTGCGAGGGTAGTAAGATCCGGAACCCTGACCTTCAAGGCGGGCACAACCGGGCCACCGCCCTTGGCATTTATCCCATGGCAGCTCGCGCAATAGTTGCTGAAAATCTTGCCCCCATCCAGGGGAATAATGGCGTTCTGGTCCTGGGGCTGCGCCGCGGGTTTAGGTTGCGGCGCGGCGCTTCCCGAGGTGCATGCCGACCACGATATCGCAGCGCACCAGAGTGCAAGGCTGAACACGGCCAGCCGCACTATCTGCATCATAATCGTTCACCTCGCTCGTCCATATCGAACCCCCGATTGTACCTCTCTGTGCCGCCGGATCTATGAGGACGACTACGCCGCGAAGTGATCGGCATCACAACTAGCGGCGGTGGTTCGAAATCCTCACGGCTCACGGAGTCGTCTCCGAAGTTTCCCGAGCTTGCAAGCGTGCGTTGATCTCGCGGTCGAGTACAGCCATATCTGTCGCTCCGATATGCTTGGAGTAGATGCGGCCGTCACGGCCGATCAGGAGAGCGATCGGTAGCCCCAGAACTCCGCCAAATAGCCCACCCGTCTTGGCGTTGCCCATCACAACCGGGTAGTTCATGTGGAACTGCCGGTAGAACTCTCGAACCGGTTCGGGACCATCGTCCATGGAAACGCCAATGATCTGAAGACCCTGGTCCCGGTAGTGGCTCTGGAGTTCCACGAAGTGTGGGATCTCCTCTCTGCATGGCTCGCACCAGGTCGCCCAGAAGTCCAAGAGAACTACTTTGCCCCGATAGTCTGAAAGGCTGAGTTTTTCTCCGCTCAGGGTCGAGAGTGAGAAATCGGGCGCGAGCGGAGGTTCCACAGATGTAAGTCGCAGGCGATGGGAGATGTTTTCACGACGATTCAGCAGGTAGAGCCCGAGTCCGACCGCGATGACCACAAACCCAACAATGCTCGCCTTCCGCAGATGTCCTTGCTTGAGCGGAGAGATCAGCTTTTATTCTCCCTTGGAAGTTGGATAGCCCTTATCCACCCAATCGGCGCCGAAATTGTCAGCGATATAAAGCACTTTGACGTTGGTGAAACCCATCGCACGCAATGTGTCGCTGGCAGGCTTGACGTTCGGGCAATGGCCCCACGGGCAACAACCGCAATAAAGAACGATGAACTTGTTTCGGGGTAGACGTGCAACCCGCTTACGCAGCTGCTGCAGGCCGCTCTCGCTCGAGGCGGGACCGAGATACTCGGAACCGGGAATATGGGCCTGCTGGTAGAAAACGTGGGAGCCCACCTGGATCACTAGTGGCTTCTCCCCCTGGGGTGACTGGAGGATCTTGACCAGTTCGTCGGGATTAAGAAGTTGTGAGGTGGGTATCGAGCCTGCCTGATAGGCAAAAGCGGCGGCCAACGACATCAGGAGGACGAACGCCGCGACGTTGAGGACAGATTTGCGCTTCTTGGGTGGAGGATTCATCTGGTTTTCACAGCATATCAATATCCCGCAAGGAACAACGAATCGTCCTTGTCCCTGCCTGCGTGAAAGTGGCGCAGTCGGTATGGCCTCTGTCACGCGTGTGTGTGCGCTAGGTCACAGCCACGATAACCACACTTAAGTGTAATAGTACTTGGAATCGAGGGCTGGAAAAGGCATCCAGTCAGTCGTTGCCAATTTTCGTTTACGCTGACCAGGATCATGGCGCGCGATCTGAACGAATCGTGGAAGCGCGACTGGGACATCGATTCACGGAAGGGGAATCAAATGAAACGAGCATACCCGTTCCAAGTCGTATCCCTCGCAGCTTTGGCTGCTTTCTTTGTCATGGTGTCGCTTTGCTAATTAGTGCCCAAACCACGGCGCCGCGTAAGTCGGCTGCCACGTACAACCCCGCGACAGAGGTAACAGTGAACGGTTCGGTTGAAGAAGTTAAACAAGTGAGTGGGTCACAAGGTCAGGCGGGCACACATCTGAGTCTCAAGACCGACCAGGAGACTATAGACGTGCACGTTGGTCCGTCCTGGTTTCTGACACAAAACAAGATCAGCTTCGTCAAAGGCGATCAGATCGAGGTTACTGGCTCCAAAGTTAAACTCGAGAACAGAGATGTTCTGATTGCTCGCGAGATCAAGAAAGGGGAGAAAACAATCGCGCTGCGGAATGCGCAGGGCATCCCGGCCTGGTCTCGCGGTCGTCACGGGCGCTAATCCTATCGTCCCGCCATACGCCGGAATCCAGAAGATTTCTTTTCGGTAACAAAATCAGCTTTATTGCATTTATTCGTGTGTTACTCAGAGAGCAAGCGGTGGGAGGGAATTATGATAAGCGCCAAAGTTGAGTTAAATCAATCGCTTAGGCAACAACGGCAGTTCGTCGCCCAGACTGGCAGCGGCCATCACCTGCTGTTGGACGATACCGCAGGCGGAACCGGCCCCAAGCCCGTCGAACTGGTAGCGGTCGCGTTGGCGGGTTGCACTGCATTCGACGTCATCACCGTTCTGCGGCAGAAGTATCACCAGAAGGTCACTGGATACGAGGTTCGGGTTGAAGCGGATCAGGCCGATCGTCCGCCGCAGGTCTTTACTGCGGTACGGATTCATCACCTGGTCACCGGGTGCGAGATTGACCCGGCGGCTCTGGAAGAGGCCATCCGCCTCTCGGAAGAGAAGTACTGTTCCGTGGGAGCGATGGTGCAAAAGACAGCGACTTTCCACACCACCTACGAGATCGTCGAGGACAAAACCGAGTGGATAAAGCCGGCACCAGCGACAGCAATTCGGAATTGAACCTCGTGAAACGGGAAATCCTTTATTCCTCCACAGGCGCCAGGTGCCTGAGCACTTTGGCTTCGCCACAGTGAACCCCGGGGACGGCTCCCCTGTATTGCGGTTGGACACGGGCAGACGTCATGGCTTAGAAGTCAGTTAAGACTCCGACCGGCAGCGCTACCCGAACGGCATTGATGACGGCAGCAAAATCGATGATTTCCTGGAGGATTGCGCCCTCCAGCGGGGGCAGGTACCCGGCGGCGGCCGCGATCATGCCAATCATGCTCGCCGCCATGCCACCGATTGCGCTTTGCAGGGCGATGGAGCGCATGCGATGACTGATGTGAATCAGTTCATCGACTTTTTCCAGTGACGTGGTCAGGATCACCGCGTCCGCAGCCTCGGATGTGATATCGCTATTGGGGCCGAAGGCCACGCCGACGGTGGCTGTCATCAGAGCTGGGGCATCGTTGATTCCGTCCCCGATGAACAATGTCCTCGCTTGCCTGGCTTCACGCTCCACGATCGCGACCTTCTGTTCCGGACTCTGGCCCGCGTACACCTCGGTAATCCCGACCTGGTCTGCCAGGTAGCGCACCTCTGATCCCCGGTCACCTGATACCAACATCACGCGGTTCACATCGTGCCGGGGCACCAGGTGATGTACGAAGGTTCGTGTATCCTTCCGGGGCGCATCGTGAAACCGGAACGCGCCCGCGTACCCGTCATCCACGAAAACCAGACACTCCAGTCCGGAGGCCGGTGCTGGGAGACCGGGCAGGTTGGGACCGACTTTTTCCCGTCCCGTGATTCTCACTCGGTGTTCCCCGACCATTCCTTGCAGACCTTGTCCTGGGATTTCGCGTATTTCGGAGACATCCAGCAGGACCATCTTTTCGTCACGCGCTGCCTGGGTCACCGCTCCCGCCAGCGGATGCTTGGAAAACTGTTCCAGGCTGGCGGTTGTCTGCAACAGTTGTTTGCGCGTGAATCCGGGCGCGCTCAGGATTTCCGTTACCCTGGGTTTGCCATAGGTGAGCGTTCCGGTCTTGTCGAAGATCAGCGTGCGGCAGGTAATGATCTGCTCAAGCGCGGCCGGATTCTTGATAATGATGCTGCGCTTCGCGGCGAGGGAAATCGCGCCGATTACCGCCACCGGAATTGCCAGAATCAATGGACACGGCGTGGCGATCACCACCACCGCGAGAAAGCGCGTTGCATTGCCGGTAGTCAGCCAGGTCAATCCCGCAAGCCCGATTGCGACCGGCGTGTACCAGGCGCCCAGACGGTCTCCAATCCGCCGCAGTTGGGGGCGTTTCTCCTGTGTCTGTTCCATCACCTGCATGATCTTGGCGTAGCGCGAATCCACCGCCCGTTTCTCGGCTTCGACGGTCAACGCTATCTCGCCGTTGATCGCTCCCGAGAGCACCTTCGAGCCCGGAGTCTTCGATATCTCAAATGGCTCTCCCGTCAGGTAGGACTCGTCCATGATGCCGCGACCGTCAAGCACCACTCCATCGACCGGGCATATCTCGTGAGGAAGAACAATCAGCCGGTCGCCCACCCGCACCTCATCCAGCTGCACTTCCTCCACCTTTGGTCCCTGCTTGCGATGAGCAACTTGTGGCATGCGTTTGGCCAACGCATCCAGCACTGACGATGCCCGCCGGGTGGCGAATTGTTCCAGGGCCTCGCCTCCTGAAAGCATCAACACAATAATGGTTCCCACCAGATACTGGCCGAGCAGGACCGAAGAAAGGATCGAGATTCCAGCCAGCAGGTCGGAGCCGAATTCCCGGGCCCACAACTTCCTCGTCAGGTTGGCCATGATTGGGATTCCTCCCACGGCCAGTGCAACAAACAGTGGAGCGAGGCCGACCATCTGCGAAACGTGAGCTAGGTAGCGGAGCCCTAGATGAGCCGCAATTGCGACGGCCGTAAGAACGGCAATATAGGTCGAGGTAGATAAGCGATTGACGCCACCGGCTCGCGACCGGCCAGATGGGTGGGCCAGACCCGCACCAGAGTGGTGAGGGGGCCCCGACGCGGCGGTCGAGCGGTCGTGGATCACGATTCGATCTTATAGCGATGACCACTCGGCATAATGGCAAAAACGCCGAGCATCACAAATAACGCCGTCGCTGCAAGCCTCAAGGAAGATAAAGCTCAGTTGGGAGGGGATTAAGGGCGGCGGGCAAGTTGTTGCGCCCCGGAGGCTTGGACTTAATAGGTCACCGGGCGTGTTAGACTTTTAGAATCGTGCCGCAATTCGTGATCGAACGCGAAGTTCCGGGCGCCGGAGCGCTCTCAGAAACCCAGATTCGGGAGCTGGCCCTGCGTTCCTTGCAGACGTTGACGGAGATGGGGCCGCAGATTCAGTGGCTCCACAGTTATGTCACCGAAGACAAGGTTTATTGTGTTTACCTTGCGCCCGACGAGGACAGTATCCGGGAGCATGCTCGTAGAGTAGGCATTCCCGCTGATCGCGTTTCTGCGGTGCGCCGCCTCCTCGACCCGGCTAACCTGAAATAGAGGACTCCGGGTCCTGCAGCGAGAATTGGATAGCTTTTTCCAGACTCATCGTGGAACCTTCTGTCCATGCCCGCTTCCCGTCCGCTTGGCTGAGCGCTTCCCAGGCAGGCAACAGCATCTGATCGAGCTTAGCCTGTTCTGCGTGCCGCAGAGGAACGCTGATCAATTGGCGTAAGCGCGCCGCAGCTGCGGCCAGCTTCAGGGCCCGTTCGGTGTGTCCTTGGGCCAACGCCAGACATGCCGAGCCTTCCAGTGCCCGTGCCATTCCACGCCGGTTTCCCAATCCCGCAAAAATTTCCAGAGCTTCGCGGCATGCGCCGTGGGCAGCCAAATGGTCTCCCTGCTCACAGTCGATGTACGCCAAATCGGTCAGCGACCGCGCGGCCCCCCAGGGGTCTCCCGCTTCCCGGAAGGCGGAAAGCGCACGTTGATAGAACATTCGAGCGGCGGATACGTCGCCCTGTTCGCGCGCGACGTCGCCCTGCTGGTTGATGGACCACGCGGCGCCACTGCGATCGCCGAGTTTTTCAAAGATGTCGGTCGCCTCGCGCAGCGCCCATTGAGCGCGTGGATAGTCGCCGCGTACCTTGACCACATTGGCGAGATTATGAAGGCAACGCGCGATGGCCAGCTGATCGGGCAGCAGACGCCAGCACGCGAGACTCCGTTCGAAATTGCTCTGGGCGGCGGGATAGTCACCCCGATCCCGCGCCGATACGGCCAAAGCATTCAGGGAGGCGGCGATACCGGATTCATCGCCCAATTCTTCATAAAGCGAGAGGCTCTGTTCCAGAAAGCGCTCGGCCGCCGGATAATCGCCCTGAGTCGCAGCCAAAGCGCCGACAAAAAGCGACAACCTGGCCCGCTCGTCCGAGCGCTCGTCGCCCGCCAGCTGCAGGACAGCTTCCAGCCGGATCCGGCCCTCGGTCAGGTGTTCCCGCATGTCCCAGAATCGAAACAAGGCTACGCAGAGACGCAGGGCCCAGTCCAGATCCAGGGTCTGAAACAGAAAATCGAGGGCCGAACGAAAGTTGTCGATCTCAACATCGCATTGCGCCAGCCAGCGAGCCCGCTCCGCGGGGCTGAGTTCTGGATTTCCCTCCTCCGCCAGCACCAGACAGTACGCCGCATGGGCCCGTCGCGCAGAATATTGCTCGCCGCTATCGGTGAGGCGTTCGAAGGCATATTCCCGAATCGTCTCCAACATCCCGAAACGCGGCTCGGCCTCATTCCGGTCCACTCGTTGAACCAGGTTCTTATCCACCAGCGATGACAGGCCGTCGAAGAGGTCAACACCAAGGTCCTGACTGGTGTTGCAGACCGCTTCTGCTGCCTCCAGGGTGGCTCCGCCGACAAACACGGAGAACCGGTGAAACAGCTTTTCCTCCGCCTGATCCAGGAGGCCGTGACTCCAATCAATGGTTTTACGCAGAGTTTGTTGTCGTTCGGGGAGGTCAAGCGCACCGCCCGTCAGCAATTGCAGGCGGCTCTGCAGCCGATCCAGGATGGCCGAGGGCGACAGTACCCGGGTTCGGGCAGCCGCCAGCTCGATGGCCAACGGCAGTCCATCCAGCCGCGAACAGATTTCCCGCACCGCAGCCGCATTTTCTGAAGTAACTGCAAAATCTGGCCAGACGGCTGCCGCGCGTTGCATAAACAACTCGATGGCGGAGTTCTGCGCCAGCGGCGTTACCGGGAATTCCTGCTCGCCGTAAATATGCAGGCGGGATCGGCTGGTGACCAGAATCTTGAGCCCTCGGCATGCTTCCAGGGTTTCGGCCACCACCGTGGCGGCCGGGAGCACCTGCTCGAAGTTGTCCAGCAGGAGTAAGAATGGTCCCGAGTCGCGCAGTTGATCGCCGATGAGTTGTGGGATGGTGCGGTTGGCAACTTGCTGTATTTCGAGCGCGTCCGCAAGGGCGGTCGCCACCAGGTCGGGGTTCGCAATGGAGGCCAACCCAACAAATTGAACGCCCGCCGGGAACCGGTCCGCGATGGCCGTGGCTACCGCCACTGCGAGGCGGGTCTTTCCAGCCCCTCCAGGACCGGTAAGGCTCAACAGCCGAACGCCGTCCCGGAGCAGCAACTCGGCAGCGTCCGCCACTTGTTGTTCTCGCCCGATGAGCGAAGTACGCGGGATGGGCAGGTCATGGCGTTTTCTGCTAAGCGCCCCCGAGGCGGCGCGACGGCCCTCCGCCAGGTCACAGGAGTCGGTTGTAGGGAAACGGCCTGGTCTGGTTGCGGGTTGAATCGTGGCGGTGAACAGGTATCCGCGGCGAGGCACAGTCTTGAGCAAATGCTGGCTGCGATCGTCCAGCGCGCGGCGCAGCTCGAGGGTGCACTGCACCAGCGAATCGTCGGTAACAAAGGTGTCGGGCCACACCGCCTGCATCAATTCCTGCTTGCTGATCAGCCGTCCAGGGTGTTCCACCAGGTACTTGAGGGTTTCGTATACTTTAGGGCGAAGCTTGACCTCCTCGCCCGCCTTGAGCAGACACCCCCTGGTTACGTCCAGAACGAACTTGCCAAATTGAAAGTTCAGAGGGCCCGCCTCCAGGCGAGTTCCGGCTTCTCCAAGGCCACGCAGCTTATGCACCCGATTTTGGCTTTTCTTTGGCGTTGTTTCGTTACTTCTCATCCTGCTACTTGTTAGTTTTGTGACGGCGATACAATACTCGGCAATCCGAAGCAACCGTCCCTCGGGAGCAAGGGCGAGAAGAGCCTCTGCAGAGCGGATTCTAGCAAAATGTGGTTGCAGAGAAGGTAGCACCGAGCTAAGAAAGAGGAGGCAAAGCTAATGAGTACAACACAGGCACCTGCGATTGACATGAACAAACTAAACGCTTTTATCGGTCAATTCGTGACTGATTTGGGCGCTGCGGTTCATACCGGCATGGTCGTCATTGGGGAGAGGTTGGGGCTCTACAAAGCCCTTGCCGAAGGCCCAATGAGCCCTGCACAACTTGCTGCTAAGACGAAGACCGACGAGCGCTATTTGCGTGAATGGCTGGCCTCGCAGGCTGCGGGGGGCTACATCACCTACGATGACAAGACCAGCAAATTCGGCCTGAGTGAAGAACAGGCCTTCACCCTGGCGATGGAGGACAGCCCCGCATACCTGCCCGGGGCATTTGAACTGGCTCTGGGCTCGCTTGCCGCCGTCCCACGGATCGCGGAATCGTTTCGCACCGGCGCCGGCATGGGCTGGCATGAACACGTTGACGACGTCTTTCATGGTTGCGAAAAGTTCTTTCGTCCGGGCTATGCCGCCAATCTTGTAACTACGTGGATTCCCGCATTGAGCGATGTCAAACAGAAGCTGGAGGCGGGGGCGCGGGTGGCCGACGTCGGCTGCGGAAAAGGGGCTTCCACTCTACTGCTGGCCAAAGCTTTCCCCAATTCCCGATTTTTCGGATTCGACTACCACGACAAGTCGATTGAGGCGGCTCGCGAGTCCGCCAGGCGGGACGGTGTCGCCGACCGGGTCACTTTCGAAGTGTCAAAGGCAAAAGAGTTTCCGGGCAAGGACTACGACTTCGTGGCCGTCTTCGATTGCCTGCATGACATGGGCGACCCCATTGGTGCGGCAGCGCACGTCCGGCAATCCCTGGCCAAGGATGGCACGTGGATGATCGTCGAGCCCTTTGCGAATGATCAGTTGAAGGACAACCTGAATCCGGTCGGACGCGTTTACTACTCCTTTTCAACACTGCTGTGTACCCCGTGTTCACGGTCCCAGGAGGTGGGGCTGTGCCTGGGTGCGCAGGCAGGCGAGACTCGCATTCGGGAGGTGGTCAAGTCGGCTGGATTCAGTCGCTTCCGGCGCGCGACGGAGACACCTTTCAACATAGTCTATGAAGCTCGACCGTAATTTGAGTCAGCCGGGTCGCGCGAGCGTGACGGTTTCAACTAGGAAAATCGCGCCGCTGCGCTCGCACGGCCGGCCAGAGACCGGCCCCCGGGGGACGCATTACCGGGCTCAGATCCGGAAAGCATCAAGGGCTTTAAAATATTCGGGAAATGAGACTTCGCAAGGAGGAGCCCAATGAACCCAGCAGCTAACCAGGTTGTCTCCAAAGAGCGCGCAAGCGGCAACGGAGGCGTGCAGGGTGCGGAAAATACGAGTACGACGTTGCCGCCTGTCAACTCCGTGCTTACCGAAGAGATGCTGGCGCGTTTTGGGTCGCGCGCCGCTGCCTACGACCGGGAAAACCACTTCCTTGCCGAGGATTTCGAAGAGCTGCGGGCGGCGAAGTTTCTGCTTTTGCCTTTGCCTTCCGAATTCGGCGGCGCGGGTATGACGCTGGCTGAAGTCTGCCGGGAGCAGCGCCGGTTGGCTTATCACGCCCCTGCAACCGCCCTTGCCGTAAACATGCACGTTTATTGGATAGGCGTCGCGGCCGATCTATGGCGCCGTGGAGATGCGTCACTGGAGTGGATTCTGCGGGAAGCAGCGGCGGGAGAGATCTTCGCAGCTGGTCACGCGGAAAGCGGTAATGATGTACCGGTTCTGCTCTCGACTTCAAAAGCGGAACGGGTGGAGGGCGGCTACCGTTTCACGGGCCGGAAGCACTTCGGCAGCCTGACCCCGGTCTGGACCCGTTTCGGCATGCATGGAATGGACACCAGCAACCCCAGCCAGCCGAAGATCGTTCACGCCTTCATGCCGCGCGATGCTGCCGGCTACACCATCAAGGAAACCTGGGATGTGCTGGGCATGCGCGCCACCCGCAGTGACGATACCGTGCTGGAAAATGCGTTTGTTCCGGACCGCTACATCGCGCGGGTTGTGCCTGCCGGCGCAGCCGGGGTCGATCCTTTCGTACTCGCGGTCTTTGCCTGGGCCCTGATGGGTTTTGGCAACGTTTACTACGGATTGGCCAAACGCGCCTTGGACCAGAGCATAGCGGCTGTGAAGAACAAAGGCTCGCTGGCGTTATCCCGTTCGATGGCCTATCACCCTGAGGTCCAGCACGCCATAGCCGATATGGTCATCGAACTTGAATCGATTGGTCCGCATCTGGACGCGGTCGCCGAGGATTGGTCGAACGGCGTGGACCACGGTGCCCAGTGGCCCTCAAAAATCTTTGCCGCCAAGTACCATGCGGTCGAGGGCTCGTGGCGTGTGGTGGACCTGGGGCTGGATGTGGCGGGCGGTCTCGGGATCTTTCGCTCCGCAGGTTACGAGCGGCTGATCCGCGATGCGCGTCTGGGTCGAATCCATCCCGCGAATTCTTTCCTGACCCATGAAGTGGTGGCGAAAACCGCGCTGGGCATCAGTCTGGATGAACAACCGCGCTGGGGCTGATGAATTTGTTCCGCGTCATTCGTATCGCTGGAGCTTGACGCTTCAAACCACTTCGGTGATCCGCATGCCGTAATTGCCATCGACAATCACCACTTCTCCCCGGGCCACGACGCGGTCGCCGAGCAGCAGCTCGGCCGGGTCCTGGAGAGACTTGTCCAACTCGATTACCGATCCGGACCGGAGTTCGCCAATCTCGCGCAACGGCAGGCGGCGTTCGCCGAAGCGGAGGGTGACGTCAATCTCCACATTCTCGAGCAGGGAGACGTTGGCTCCCTTTTCCGCTGCGGAAGGCTTGGCATCGGCATTCGCAGCGTTTGATGCCCAGTCCGCGGCGAAAAGCAGTTGAAACTGAATGCTTCGGGAGGCGCCATCCGTTCCCGTAAGCGAGAATTGCCTGGCCGGGGTCCAGGGCAGGGCCTTGGCGAGTTGCAACTTGACCTGGGTTCCCTTCAGGGCCTGCGATGCTTTCTCGCACGCCTCCGCCAGCAGGGTCCGTACTACCTGCGCATGTTCGGGCTGGAACTGCGCGGCTGGCGCCGGCGCCCCACTCAGCGCGGCTGCCAAAGCCAGAGTGCTTTCCAGGCTGATCTGGATCGCCGCTTCCGTCTTCGCAGGCTCCGCCACCAGCAACATCGTGAGCAACTGCGTGCCGGCGGAAAATGGCTTTGGCTTTTCATCCAGGGCCACGCTCCAGGCCGCGGAGGTCTTTGCGGAAAAGGCCTCGGTAGCGGCGCTGGGCAGTGCCTCCATGAACAGGTCGATGGGATTGCGACTCATATCTTGTTCCCCTTTTCTGGCTGACTTTGTGGCAGGCGATCGAGCAGTTGTACTCCGCGATTACGTCCACTGCGAACCGGAACGCCCCCAAATGAATCGTGGCCTTCGATTTTGAGCACGGCCGGAGTTCGCGCTGAAACTCCCAGCGAAAGTATTTTCCCGACGCGAAGGTTCAGCAGGTCGTTCGCCGGCACCTTGCCTCCCAGTAACGCCAGTTCAAGCCCAAAAGTGGCGCCGAGCAACTGTTCGGCGAGCTTGGGATTCATCGCGCCCTTTCGGGAGGACGCAGGTGCGGATGTGGCGGTTCCTCCCAGGAATGCGCCCAGCGCAGGCACCGGCAACAGCACCTGAAAATCGCCCCCCGACGACTCCATGTTCGCGGCAAAGCTGAACACCAGGGCATTGTCGTTGGCGGAAAATAATCTTTGCAGCTGGGCCGGCGACTGCCGTGTTCCCACGGCAACCTCGACATTGAAAAACCGCCATGCGGCCTGCAATTCCTGACAAATCAACTGTACGAATTCTTTGGCGATCTGATCTTCGATTTCAGTGACTTCGCGCGATAGTTCACTGGGGCCGCCACTGCCTCCGAGCAGGCGGTCCACAATGGGGAACAGCAGCATCGAATCAATCTGCAACAAGGCCATGTCGGCCTGCGAACCGATTAGCAGAGACACCACATACGAGCTGCCGGATTTCTCGATAACGGTCCGGCAAGGGATTTGCTCCGAGGATCGAAGCCCAGCCTCGCAAGTCAGCCCCAGCCGGCTGTGAAGGGCCTGCGTGAACAGGGGCGCAAATGTTTCACTGGCCGCGACCAGCGGGGCGAGACGCGCTTTGTCGATTCCGCCAATCACGCGGAAATCACAGGGCTGGACTCTGTCCGGCGCGAGACTGTCGTTCACGACAACCCTGCCTTTCGCCTTGCTTGATGGTGATTGCGCCGGAGTTCGCATGTGGGTTACCTGAATGTGTCCTCTTTAAGCTGCATGGCCTGAATGGCTGCACGCAGTTTGGTGATCGCCATCGAGTGAATCTGCGACACCCGCGACTCCGCCAGGTCCATGACCTCTGCGACCTCCCGCATGGTCAACTCCTCGCGGTAATAGAGCGAAATGACCATTTGCTCTTTCTCCGAAAGAGTGTCGATGGCCTGGGCCAGGTAGTCGCTCCTTTCCGAGCGCAGGCAGAGTTCGAAGGGGCTCTGACTCTCATTGGCGGGAGCGTTTTCGATGAGGTCCTGGGCTTCGGAATCATCGAAGCGCGATCCCACTACTTGGCCTACGATGTGCAAGCCGTCCAGGCGCCGAAGCAGGGTGTGCAGCTCGGAAACCTCCAGGTCAAGGTCGGCGGCAATTTCGTCTTCCGTGGGTTGCCGCCCCAGCTTGTTGGCCAACTTGGTGATGCTCTCCGCTACATTGCGTCCTTTCTTTCGCAGGGGCCGCGATCCCCAATCGAGAGCGCGCAAGCTGTCGAGAATGGCTCCGCGAATTCGAAATGACGCAAACGACTTCAGCGAAGCGTTCTTGTTGGGGTTATATTTCCGTACCGCTTCGATCAGCCCCAGCACGCCCGCGTGCACCAGGTCTTCCAGGGGAACGTGTTGCGGCAGGCGTTCGTGAATTCGCCGCGCCAGGTAGTACACCTGCGACAGCTCGGACAAGATGAGCTGGTTGCGTGGTTCGTTCTCCGATAAGACTTCGCTATAACCGGTTTGGGGCAATGTCATTTCATCCTCGGTTCGATTCGTCATCGCAGTGAGCCTACCGACTGCACAGGAACCAGCGGTGGAATCTCGGTCGGCGCCAGCACCACGATCTTGGGCAAGAAAGGTTCCAGCAACCGGCGCAGATAAAAGCGGCCCGGCGACGTGCACAGCAATACGGGAGGAGCGCTCAGAGCCTGTTCCCCAAACAATGTACGCAGCCCCTCGAGAACACGTCGAGCCGTGGAGGGCTGCAGCGCCATGCTGGCCGTGTTGACGGATTGTGCGCTGGCGGCGCGACCGCACTCTTCTTCGATGGCGCGATCGAGCGTGACCACTTTGAGCTCTCCGCGCTCGTCCAGCAGCGGCCGGACCAGGGCCCGCCCCAGTGCGTGGCGGACCGCTTCGTTCAGAAGCACGGGGTTTTTGCTCACGCCCGCGGTTTCAATCAAGGTTTCCAGGATTGTGCCCAGATCGCGGATGGACACTTGCTCGCGCAACAGTTGCTGCAGAACCCTTTGCACCTCGCCCAACGTCATGAGTTTGGGCACGAGTTCTTCCACCAGCTTGGGATGCGACTCGCTCAGCCGGTCAATTAGACGCTTGGTTTCGTGGCGGCTGAGTAGCTCGTGCGCGTTCTGACGAATGATTTCTCCCAGGTGAGTGGCCAGCGCGGCGGTCTGGTCGACCACCGCGTAACCCGCCGCCAGCGCCTGGGCCTGCTGCTCTTTGCTGATCCACTTGGCGGGCGCACCAAAGGCGGGATCACGCGTGTCCCCCCCCGCGAGTGCCGGCGGGTTGGGTTGGGAACTGATGGCCAACAGGCAATCACGCCGCATCTCCCAACGCGCGATTTCCACCCCGCGAAGATGGATGACATATTCCAGGTCCTTGATGGTCAGATTGTCCGTGATGTGTATGGACGGAACCAGGAAGCCGAGTTGGGTTGCCAGGTGCTTGCGCAGCGCCCGGATTTTTGTGAGCAACTGCCCGCCCTTGTTGGCGTCCACCAATGGCACCAGGCCGACCCCGACCTCAAGCATGAGGTCATCGAGCTTTAAGGCCGCATCCATCGGGTCAAGAGTCGGTGACACAGCCGTCTCGGACTTGCCGGCCAGGGCGGTGGATACCGGCTTGCCTTCGATCGGTTCAACTTTGGCTCGCCGCGCCAGAAGCGCCATGACTACCGCCATGAGAATGAAAGAGAGCTTAGGCAGTCCCGGAATCAGAGCGAGCCCGGTCATCACCGCGGCAGCGATCCACAAAGGACGGCTGCTGCCGAACAACTGCTTGCCTAAATCCGTGGAGAGCGTACTGTCCGAGGAAGCTCGCGTCACCACCATGCCGCCGGCCACCGAGACCAGCAGCGAGGGAATCATCGTGACCAGGCCATCGCCGACGGTCAGTACGGTGTAAGTCTTGAGCGCCTCCATGAAGGGAACGCCCTGCTGTATGACGCCGATGAGAAAGCCGGCGATAATGTTGATGGCGGTGATCAGAATTGTGGCCAGCGCATCGCGCTGATTGAACCGCGCCGCGCCATCCATGGCTCCGTAGAACTCCGCTTCGTGCGCAATCTGCTCGCGGCGCGCGCGGGCCTGGACCTCATCGATCAGGCCGGCGTTGAGGTCGGCGTCGATGGCCATTTGCTTGCCGGGCATGGCATCGAGAGTGAAGCGCGCCGTGACTTCCGCGGTCCGCACCGCGCCGTGACTGACCACAATGTACTGAATGGCGATCAGCGCCAGAAACAAGACAAAACCGACAACGTAGTTACCGCCCACCACGAACTGGCCGAAGGCCTCGATTACCCGTCCCGCCGCCGAGGGCCCTTCCGCCCCATGTAGCAGGATTCGCCGGCTGCTGGCCAGGTTGAGGGACAGGCGAAACAGAGTCATCAGCAGGAGCAAACTGGGGAAAACAGAGAATTGCGCGGGGCGCAGAATCTGGACCGCGGTCAGCAACACCAGCACGGAGGCCGTCATGCTGAAGGCCAGCAAAATGTCGAGGAGAAAGCTCGGCATCGGCACCAGCATCACGAACACCATGCTGACCGCCGCGGCGGGCACAATCCAATCAACCGCAGATCGTGGCGCGAGTTTCGGTTTGGTAGTGGTAGCCATTAGCGGGTTTCAGTTGTCCCCTGTCGTTTCATTTGCTGCTGCGTGCGGTAAACGAATGCCAGTACTTCCGCGACCGCGGTGTAAAGCTTGGCCGGAATGCTTTGGCCCACTTCCACGGTCTTGTAAAGCGCCTGCGCTAGCGGCGGATTCTCCAGGACGGGAATCTCTTTCCAGCGCGCAATCTGCTTCATCTTCTGCGCTAGCAGGTTCCGTCCTTTCGCGACCACCACCGGTGCGCCCATATCCATGTGATAGAGAATCGCCACCGCAAAGTGGGTCGGGTTGGTGACCACCACCGTGGCTTTTTCCGTTTCACGCAGCATCAGTTGCCGCCGCATCTGTCGCTGCAGGCGCCGGATGCGCATCTTGATCTGCGGGTTTCCGTCAGAATCCTTGGTTTCCTGCCGCATCTCCTCGCGCGACATCCGCAGGTCGCTCTCGGACTTTCGCCAGGTGAGGAAGTAATCCACCAGCGACCAGGCGAGCAGTACCAATGCGGATTTCCATGCAACCTCGAAGACGATCGTGAGCAGGAAACGGGTGAACGTCCAAAGACTCGTGTTGGAAGCGACCACGATTGAGATCCAGTGGTCCCGCAGCGCCAGGAATCCTACGTAGGCGATAGCTGCGAACGGAAGCAGTGACTTCAACAGACTGCTCACGCCGGTGAGGGAGAAGATCTGCCCCAGTTTCTTGGCCGGGCTGAGTCGCTCAATCTTGGGAACCAGGGCCTCGGGCGCGAACACGAGTCCACCCTGCGCCAGGCCGCCGACCAGCGACAGCGTCCAGGCCGTCGCCATCACCGGCACCACACACTTGGCCAGCGTCCATCCCGTCCATATGAATAAGGAAGCGCCGGGCGTCAGCGCGTCGCCGCTCGAAAAGTCCAGCGTGTGCCGCAACAGGCTCCGCCAGGCCTCGATTCCGGCATGGCCCTGCCATGCCACCAAGCCGAATGCGCCGGAGACAGCCACAATGCTCGACAAATCACGCGAGCGCGGAACCTGCCCTTGCTCTCGCGCCTTTTGCCGGCGCCGTGGTGTCGGTTTTTCTGTCTTGTTGTCGCTCATGACCGCGCCGCCAGGTGCAGAATGCGTTCAGTGAGTCCCACAGAATCGGTGAAGTAACGCCCGAACAGCGGCGGCCAGTACCGGATCACCATGATCAGAAGTCCCACGCCCAACATGCTTTTGACCGCGGGGCCCAGCAATATCAAAGGCATTTGTGGTGAGGCCTTACCCAGAAACCCCAGAATCACATCTGCCACCAGGGTGACGGCCAGCACCGGGGCCGCAATCTGCAATCCGGTTCCCAGCACGCCCGCAATGCCGTGCAGCAACTCGGTGGTCAAGCCGCGATTCAGATGGACGGCGCCGGGCGCGAGGTACTCAAAACTGTGAGCGATGCCGCGAAGAATCCAATGATGCACATCCAGCTGCAGAAACAGCAGGAAGGCCACCGTCTGGTGGAACATGGCCACTACGGTTGTGTCCACCTGGGTTTGCGGATCGAGAATGTTGACCAGCGAATATCCCATTTGCACACCCAGCACCGCTCCCGCCAACTGCGCCGCTTCAAACACAAAATTGGTGACCAGCCCGATGGCAGCTCCAAGCACGAACTCCCGCGCCACCACCCCCGGCCATTGCGTCAGGGTCACAATGCCCACCTGCGCGGAACACGCGGGATACAGGACGGCGGTGATGAGCAGGACCAGCATCGCCTTGATGCGGGGCGGGATGGCGCCATTGCCGAAGAACGGGGCGAACAGCATCAGTCCCGAAATTCGGATCCCGATCACCAGCGGTCCGCTCAACAGCTCAGTCAGAGAAAGTTCCATTTGTCGGCCTATTTCACGTATGGGTGAAAGTCGGAGAACAGCTTCACGGTGTACTGGCCCATCTGGCGCCACATCCACGGCATCATGAAGAATGCGGCTGCCGCCACCGCTAAGAGCCGCGGCACCGCGGATAAAGTGGCTTCCTGCAGCGAAGTTAGCACCTGAACGACATTCACCAGCAAACTCACTGCTACCGCGATCGCCAGAATCGGCGCCCCCAGCAACAGCACCTGGAGCAGTGTGTGACGGCAAATCTCCACTACTTGCGCATCCGGCATCAGCTAAAACTCCTCATCAACGAACCGATTAACAATCCCCACCCGTCCACCATCACAAAAAGCAGCAGCTTGAGTGGAGTTGAGATCACGACCGGCGGCAGCTGCAACATACCCACCGAGGTGGTGATCGAAGCTACTACCATGTCAATCACCATGAAGGGAAGAAAGAGAATGGCGCCTATCTGAAATCCGGCTTTGAGCTCCGAGAGAATGTAGGCCGGCACCAGTATCCGCATGGAAAGATCGTTGGGATCGTGGGGACGCTGCTGTTTGGCCAGGTCCACAAAAAGCGCCACATCCTTTTCCCGAACGTAGTGCGCCATGAACTCATGGATAGGAACGCTGCCGCGCTGCACCGCGTCCATCGCGTTGATTTCTCCTGCCTGCAGTGGTTCCAGCGCCTGGGTATAGATTGAAGCTCCCACGGGCTGCATCAGGAAGAAAGTCAGCACCAGAGCCAGGCCGATCAGGGTCAGGTTGCTCGGCGTGCTCTGCAGCCCGAGCGCTTGCCGCAGAAAATGAAAGACAATCAGCAGGCGCGCGAAGGGCGTCATGCACATCAGCAGGGATGGGATCAGGGTAAGGAACGTCAGCAGGGCTACGATGGTCCACGAGGAAGAGCTGGATCCCGCAGCGCCGGGCACGGTGATACGAATCTCGTTCGCAGGAGTCGGCGTGACTGCCGGCGTCGCCTTGGACGAGGCCGAGGCCGACACAGTGCCCAGCACGAGAACTACCAGCGCCACTCGAACCAACCGGGAGCAGGCGGTCATGAGATCTTCGCCGCCTCCTGGTCAAGGGCCGCGGCAAACGTTTTGGCTTCCGGCAGGCGGGTCAGCAGCGACACTGCGCTGGAAGATCCGCCGATCAGGAATCTTTCCTCATCGACCTGAACCACGGCGACGAACCGCTTCTCGCCCAGCGAGACGGTTTCGCATACCCGCAAATTCTTGCGTGCCTGCTGTGCCCGGGCGCGCTGCAATATCCACTTGAAAACGCACCCGGCCCGGCCAAGTAGAATTCGGCTCCAATCTGCGACGCTCGGGAGAGCAGGCGACTTTTCCGGGGCAGGCTGCAAGGTTTCGACTTGCGAGAGAGTGTTCATGCCAGTTCCGTAATTCGTATTGCCAGGTGCTCATCCATCGCTTCAAATCGTCCCCAGCCCAGGAGGATTTTGTTGACCTTCACCGGGACGTCATTCGCAACCGGGCTCGTCGTCTTCACAACAGATCCTTTGCGCAAATTGAGCAGGTCGCCCACTGTGAACCTGGGCACTGCAATCTCAGTGGTCGCCCTGCATTGCAGCCAGTGGTAGGCCTCCATAGGACCGTTCGCGGGCTCTTTCGCCTGCGGCGATTCCGCACGCACCGGCGCAACTTGGGCTGTGGCCATTCTGTTTTTCTCGTGCCTGCTGTTTGGAGCAACGCGAAGTCGGAACTCCGCGAAGCCATCGAGGTGCAATCACGCTGCCAGTGGTGGCCTGGCGAGGAGGGTGATCTAAATGTTTACTTAGTCATGCGAACTCATAGAGAAAGCATGACTTAGTGCACCGAAATTACCTCGGTGCGGAGGCAGCCGCAAGGCCGCTTTCAATTAGAGTGAGAGTAGAAGGCGCGACTTTCCAGCGCGGCGGGGGGCCGCGCCGGAGTCGCTCTAATCCTCAACTAACTTTCCACCGCTGATCGGTTCAGTTCTACAACTGCTTCATGTTGATGGTGTCTTGCGTGAGCTGGTCGAATGTCGTTACTACTCGGGCATTCGCCTGGTAACCACGCTGGGTCACGATCATGTTGGAGAACTCGGTCGCAATGTCCACGTTCGACTGTTCCAGAGAACCGCCGGTGAGCGTACCGCGACCACCGCTGCCCGCCACTCCAATCGCCGGAGCACCGGAAGACAAGGTGGTTTGAAAGCTGTTCTGCCCCACCCGCAACAGCCCTTGGGGATTGGCGAAATTCGCCAGCACGATCTGGCCCAGGGCCAGAGTCTGGTTGTTGGTAAAGGTTCCCTCAATGGTTCCATCCGAGGTGATGCTGAAGTCTGAGAGCGTTCCGCTACCATAGCCATTCTGGAAAGTATTGGCAGTGGCGCTGGGAGCCGACGACTGGGTGAGCAGGGAATTCCCCGCCGCATCCTGCAGGTTCCAGGTCATCGTAATGTTCGCTGCGCCGTCTGCCAATCCGGCAATTGCGATGCCGGTCACGGGCGCGGCGGGCGTGGCCAGGGTGCCGTCCGGATTGAAGGTGACGTTGCCCGTCGAAATGACCGTGGGCGCTCCGGTGCCACCCGTGTCGGCGGCAGGCAGGCTGAGTTGGTAGCTCCATGCGTTGGACGCCGTCTTGGTGAACTGATAGGTCACCACGTGAGACACGCCCAGGGAATCGAAGACGGTAACCGGTGTCGAAAAGCTGTCGCCCACCGCCGCGCTCGCATCCAGATTGGTCTGGGTCTGGATCGATGTCGTCGCCGCTCCGGGAATCAGTTGACCCTGGCTGATCAGGAGCGGTGCCAAGGTCTGGGACGGGCTAATCACGCCATTCACGGCCGGATATCCCATCACCAACTGGCCCTCCTGCGTGGTCAGCTGGCCCTGGGCGTCGACGGTGAAGTTGCCGGCCCGCGTGTACTGCTGCACGCCGTTTTTCTGGGTCACGAAAAGTCCGTTGCCGGTGATGGCCACATCCGTGGGCACGCCCGTGCCTTCGAGGTTGCCGCCGGTGAACGTAGGCGTGACTGAGCCCAGAGCTACGCCCTCGCCAACCTGGATCGGATCATCGGCTCCGTTGGTCCCGAACGCCTGATAGAAGAGATCGGTGAAGGACGCCCGGCTCTCCTTGAATCCTACGGTGTTGATGTTGGCCAGATTGTTGGAAATGACCGCCAGCGCTTGCGACGCGGCCGTCAATCCGGAAAGTGGAATTGAAAAATTGGGCATGGTCTTAGGCTCCTGTGGGTGACGTTGTGGGTTGCGACGGCGTGGTGGTGGTGGTGCCCTGCATCAACTGGCGGATTTGGATCAGCTCGTTCAGCTGGTTCATGGACAACATCTGTCCCACCATCTGTGTCGGATCCATGGGCGAAGTCGGGTCCTGGGTCTTGAGTTGCGCCACCAGGAGCTGCAGAAACAGATCGCTGGAGCTGTTGGCCAGCGTGTCTGAAGCTGAATTCGTTGAATTCGTGGAACTGCTGCCTTGGGTCGCCCGCTGGGCGGCCATAGCGGATGCTGCGATGGGATTGATCATCATGGTTGTTTCTCCTTCCACTTTCTTACTTCGATTTATTCCTGCTAAATGCGAATGTCTAGCCTTCCCGCCGAATCGAGCGTTTCCATCAACACTGGAAGCGCCGTTTCTGCCTCCGGTTTTGTGACGTTGTAACTCTGCGGCCGCCAGGTCTGCGGCTGCTGTGAGTCCTGTGCCAGACCTGAGGAGGTGGCGAAACTCTGCCCCTGAATCACGATGCTGGCGACCGGGACCTGCTGGTCGGCAAGCTTGTGGTACAACGCCGGCAGATCGGCCGTCATGGATTTGGCGACGTCACTATGCTCCACGGAAATCTGCGCGCTGAACATGTGCCGCGCCACCGAGGTCCGGATATCGATGTTGCCGAACTCCGGGCTCTGCATGCCCACGCGAAATTCGGAATGGTTCATGTCTTGCACTAATTTCGCGGTGGTTACCGGTGACGGCGTGGAAGTTGGAAGCGCTTCGTCTGGCCCGTCCGCGTCTGCCACAGCAGCTTGAGACGACGGGGCGGCAACAGCTTGCTTCAGGGGTATTGCCTTGGCGTGAGTGTCGGAATGAGTTCCCAGGGCTGCGCCAGCGATGTCCTTGCTATTGGTGGCCGCGGATTTTGTAATCCCATCCGCGAGGTTGGCGGCCTCGGCGTGGTCAATCTTTCCACGCTGAGTCGATATGGTTCTTGTATCTTTGATGCCGCGGTCCTTGGCCTCGCGGTCTTTGATGCTCGGTGCTGCGACTGGCTTGGCAACCAGGGATCCGTCACTTAGTCCGGCTGTCCACTTTGGGTCTACTGGGCCGGATGCTTGCGCTGGTTTGACCGTCTTCGACTTGTCGAGCACTTCGCTTGGGGATGCCGCTGACGCTGCGTTGAGCAGTGAAGCGGAAGGCAGCGCTGATGTCAGTGAGGCGGCCGGAGACATTTCTCGACCAGGATTCAGCGGCGCGTTTGTGGGCGGAGATGGCTGGCTAGGATTGCCTGCCGCCGTCGACGCCAGTCTTGCCGGATCGCTTCTCGATGGTTGATTGGATCCATCAGCGTTGACCTTTCTTGCGGTTGTGCCGGTTGCCGGAGATGCAACTGATTGCGCCGCTACTTCCTTCGCTGTCATCAAGCCTTCGGGGAACTTGCTACGCTCGATCAAATTCGGTTTGCCGCTCGTGAAGGCTGGCAAGTCTTTGTGCACCTCGCTCATGACGACGCCGGGCGCGGGTGTATCCGCCTCCGTGAGTGAGGATGCTGGAGTAGTAGGCTTTACGGCGTCCGCCGGAGTGGAGGGTGGGATAGAAGCAGCATCCGGCCGCTTCTCACCGCTATCGCTCAAGGTTCGGCCAGAAAGCATCGACGGATTTTTCATGACCGCCTTGGTGTCCGGCAGCCCGACTGGGCCGGTAGCGACCTGGGGCTTCGCGCCTGGATCGAGCTCGGGCCCGCCAGGGGCAGGCAACGCGACGGTCAGTTCAGGATGGGCCGCTGGGCAACTCGGATCGTCGGATGCTTTGCTCTTGTGAGTTTCTGCCTTGTCTTGCGGGCCGGTCTTCACTGCGGCAGGTTCCCGCGCGCCCGCCTGCGTTGGAGTGGCGGTCGCGCTCTCCACCCCAAACAGTGTTGCGGCAATCGCCCGAAAATCCTGACCGGAATTTGCCGGCAAGCCTGCCAGCAGAAAATCGGCCAGCGAAGAATTCGCAGTTGGCAGGGGCGCAGTTCCGTGCGCGCCTGCGGCTCCGGGATTTGGCGGCGTCACATTCACAAGACAGTCTCAGTCGCAAGACAAATAAGCACGCCGGAGGCCAAAGGTGTCCGGTATGGGGAAGCGGCCCAGAAAGGGAAAGTTTGTTGCGGGCTAAAGACTTGGGAAGAATGTACCGATAAGGCTTACCAACAAGATGGCGCAGAAGTGTGTACTGGGCAAGGTTTGCCTATCGTCAGTAGGCAAACTGTGCCTAGTCGCGCCCTCGGGTCCGCGCCAGAAACACATCATCCAGCGTCTTTTGTTCCTGCCGTTTCTGTTGCAATTGATAGGCATTGTGCTGCCGTTTCTGGAGTTCGCTCAGGACCTCGCGATCCTGGCGTGCGCTTTGATAAACCGCCAGCTGAGCCAGGCGTTGTGTCTCGAGTTCTCGAAGGCGCGCACGCAACCCATCTGCCGTCGCCTTCAAGTGCAACTCCCGTTCAGTAATTTCCATGAGATGAGCTCCGGGTAGTTTGAACACCAGATCTTCTTCCCGCCGTCCCCGAACGCGGACTTGCTCTGCACCGACCTGCTGCAGTTCCTGTTCAGCCTCGACGATTTGCTGCATAATGCGAAGCAATGCGGCCTCTTCTGAATGTTCCACACTTTCGCGAAAGCGCAGCACCGCATCGAGACTGAAGCGGAGTGCCATATCTAGGCGGGCAGGGCGAGTAGCCGTTTTGCGGTCTCTGCGGGCGCGGGAATTTCAGTTGGGTTTTGTTGTAGGAATGCGTTGATGGACGGCAAAGCCGCGATGGCCTTATCAAGCAGCACATCGGAGCCGGGTTTGTAGGCCCCAATTCGGATCAGGTCCTCAGCGCGGGCGTATGCCCCCAGCAGCATGCGCACATTGCCCGCCTTTTCCATCTGTTGCGGACTGCAAATCGCGGGCATCAGCCGGCTCAGACTGTCGAGCACAGAGATTGCCGGATAATGATTGCGTACCGCCAGATCGCGGTTCAGCACAACGTGTCCATCCAGCAGGGAACGGGCCGTATCCACCAGAGGATCCTGCTGGTCGTCGCCCTCCATCAAGACTGTGTAGAAGCCGGTGATGCTGCCGGTAGAAAAGCGCCCGGCGCGCTCGATAAGCTTGGCCATCAAGGCCAGCACCGAGGGCGTGTAGCCCTTTGCCGTGGGCGGTTCGCCTGCTGCCAGGCCGATTTCGCGCTGTGCCATGGCGAAGCGAGTGAGTGAATCGAGTACCAGCAGAACGTGCTTTCCGCGGGCCGAGAAATATTCGGCGACGGCAGTTGCGGCCAGAGCCGCGCGTATGCGCAGCAAAGGCGACTGGTCCGAAGTTGAGGCCACAACCACCGACCGCCGCCGGCCTTCCTCGCCCAGGGCCTTGAGAAAGTCTCCCACTTCGCGGCCTCGTTCTCCGACCAGTGCGAGGACGGTCAGGTCAGCCGCCGTGGCGCGCGTCATCATGCCGACCAGGGTTGTCTTGCCGACACCGCTGCCGCCAAATATCCCCACCCGCTGACCCCGTCCGCAGGTCACAAATCCGTCGATAGCGCGAATGCCACAGTTCAGCGGTTCGCTGATGGGAATGCGGCTCAAGGGATGGGGCACGCTGCCATCGATGGCAACGGTGCGCGTCGCCCGGTAATCGCCCAGAGAATCCAGTGGATTGCCGCGGGCGTCAATGACCCTCCCTAACAACTCCGGTCCCACGCGCAACGAAGGTCGCGCGCCCCGGGTCACGATGTGATCGCCGAAGCGGATGCCTTGCGGTTTGTCCAGGGGCATGGAATGAACGGTCGAGCCGCGAAAGCCGACCACCTCGCCCGGAAACAGATTCCCGTTTGAGTCTTCCATCTCGCAGGATTCGCCAACCGAACAGAAGGGACCAACTGACTCCACCAGATTGCCCACGACGTGGGTGACCCGCCCCTTCCAGCGCAGAGTAGAAGAGTGCTGCAGCCACTGGGCATAGGCGTCGAGGATCGCTTCGCTCATTTCTGGTCAGGCCTTTGTGCCAGCAAGTCAAAAAATCCCTGTTCGATTTCCTTCAGCTGCACGTCCAGCCCAAGCTCCGTCGTTCCCAATTCTGTTTCCAGAATGCAGTTGTGCGGTTCCACCGATGAATCGGCTTTGACCTCCAGCCTGATCTCCCGGCTGGTATTGCCTTCGAAGTAGCGGTTCCAGTCGCCAACTTCTTCGGGCCGCACGCGAATGGTGGCCGCGGTTCCATGCTGAAGCTTTTCCATGGCGACCTTGACCAAAGCCGCCACCAGCATGCGATCTACCTGGGCCTCGCGGTGCAGAATCTTGGCCGCTATGGCCAGCGCCAAATGAACTAACTCAACCTCGGCGCGGGAATAATATTCGTTGGTCTTTTGAGCGAAGGCGCGAAGGGCCTCAGCGACTCTTGCGCGCTCTTCTGTCAACTGCTTTTCGAGGGATTCCTGGACTTGCCGCAAGCCCTCGCGAATCCCTTCGGCATGCGCTGCGGCCAGCTTCAGCTCCAGCGGTTCCAATGTTTCTCGACCCGCGGATCCGCTTTGCGCTGGGACGGGGCTTTCGGACGCAGGCCCAGCCGCCGTTTCCAACCCTCCGGGCTCCCGGTATTCGAAGGCTTCAATTGCCGCCGGCTCAGGCAACGAACTCATCATCCGCCTCCGCTCTTAACACGATCTTGCCTTCCACTTCGAGCTGACGGGCGGCGGCGATGATTTCCTGCTGGGCTTTGGCGACGTCTTTCCCGCGCACCCGCCCCAACACTTCCATGTCTTCCTTCAACATTTCGACCGCGCGCGACGACATGGCCTTGAAAATGTGTTCCTTCACCGCGTCGCTCGCTCCTTTCAGCGCCAGCGCCAGCGTCTTCTTGTCCACTGCTCCCAGAAGGTCGCGGAGGGCCGTCTCCGAAACGCCAATCAGGTCCTCAAAGGTGAACATGAGATTGCGAATGCTGCCAGCCAGCTCTGCGTTCTCTTTCTCAATTGCCTCGAGAATCGCTCGCGATGTGGCCGGCTGCAACTGGTTCATCAAGCCGGGCACGGTGTCCGGTCGCGCCGGTCCTGCCTTCTTCTCGAAACCGCCCTGCTTGAGTTTCTGGGTAAGAACGTTGCTGATGGTTTCCGCTGCATCGGGCGAGAAGTTCTGCAATTGCGCGATGCGTTTCACCACGTCGATCTGTAACTCGCTGGGTAACTGGGAAAGAATGGGCGAGGCGTGCTGCGGTTCCAGATGTGCCAGCACCAGCGCAATCGTCTGCGCATGTTCTTTTTCCAGCAGGGCCGCCAGTTGTTTAGGATCGGTGTTTCGTAACCAGTCGAGCTTGCCGGCGGCGCTACGCTGCGAGTGTGTAACCTTCAAGGCAAGCTCTTTTCCGTTCTCTTCGCCGAACGCCTTTTTCAGCAACCGCGTGGCGTAGTCGGTTCCACCCTGAATCACAAAGCGGTGCGCGGCGGCCTGTTGTTGATATTCCTCGAGAACCTGTTGTGCCAGTTCCGGTGGGATGGTATCGAGTGATGCAACCTCGGCTGCGATCTGCTGCACATCGGATGATGAAAGCTGGCGGCAGATGACGGCTGCTGCTTCCTCTCCCAGGACGGTGAGGAGAATCGCCGCTTTGCGGGCACCACTCAGAGCGGATTTGGCCCGTGCGCCACTCACTGTGTTCCCTCACGCAGCCAGGCCTGGACCAGGCGCCCGGTCACTGCGGGTTCGCTCTTGGCCTTCTCGGTAAGCTGTTTCTGCAGTCCCAGCGAGTTTCGTTCCGCATCGGATAAGGTCATTACCTCGGAAGAGCCGGGAACGCTGGCCGCCATCTCCGCCTTCAACTGGGCCGCCGACCGGTCCGGCAGCTGGCTGAAAGCAGAGAGAGCCTGCTTCTTGATGGGACGCAGCAGAAGAACGTAGATCAGCATGAACAGGATGAAGATGACGGCGTATCGGATGAGCGACGACCAGTCATTGACCACAACGCGAATGCGATCCACCTTACTCGGTGCAGCAGAGGTTTGCTGTGGCGATTGCTGGAAGGAAAGATTCTGAACCGCCAGCGTGTCGCCGCGTTTCTCGTCAAGACCGATCGCCGCCGCCGCCAGGACCTCAATTTGCTTCAGTTCTTCCGGAGTGCGTTTGCGCCGAACCTCCGAAGTCTTGCCGTTGGCCTGCTGAACATCGACCGCATCATCGATCAGCAGCGCGGCCGAAATCCGGCGGATCCTTCCCACCGGCTGCAGTATGTGCCGCACGACTTTGTCCACAGCGTAAGTCGCGTTTTGCGTCTTCGACGACTGAACCGTGTCGTCAACCTCATCCTCTTCGGATTTGGCCGGAGTGGTGGCGTTGGGAACGTTGCTGGCGGTTCCCGGAACTCCACCGGTAGTCTCGCCGCCCGATGTCTTTTCTTCCGAAGTCTGCATGGTCACTGCCACCGCGCTCTTGGGATCGTAGGTCTCCTGGTTTTCCTCGCTGCTGCTGGTGTCGTAATCCACGTTCACACTGGCACGTATGCGCTGGGCTCCCACCACCGGCTCCAGAGTGCTCACCAGCCGCCGGGAAAGTTGATCCTCCAGTTCTGCATCGGACTGCGATCCCGGCCGGCGAGGGCTGAAGGGCAGATTCGTGTCGGCATCGGTGATGACCACGTTTTGCGGACTCAGTTTGTCCACCGCGCCCGCCACCAGACCCGCAATCGCGCGCTCAGTGTCCTGTGAAAGCTGTCCTGAATGCAGCCGCAGAATCACTGATGCCTTGGCTTCCCGCTCACGATCAAGAAAGACTGAATCCGTCGGCATCACCAGGTGGACGCGCACGCTCTCAACATCGCGGAGGGTCTGAATGGTGCGCTCAAGCTCGCCTTCCAGCGCTCTTTGATAATTGACCTTCTCGTCAAATTCCGTCTGTCCCCAGTTCAGCTTGTCAAAAAGTTCAAATCCCAGTCGCCCGCTGTGTGGCATCCCTTCACTGGCGACTTCCAGGCGGCTGGAGTCGAGCTTGTCGCCGGGGACGCTGACCGTCTTTCCATCAGGGCTGATCTCGTACGCGATGCTCTTGGCCGCCAGCCGGCTGGCCAGGGCTTGCGCATCGGCGGGCTCCATGCCGGTCATGAGGGGCTTGTAGTCGGGGGTGATAATGAGATGTCCGAAGAAAAAGATCACTCCGACGACCACTGCGGCTCCACCTATCAGCAGGATGAGCTGCTTGGTGTCGAAGGCCGCGATGGCGTTCTTTCCCTGGTTCGCGATCTGACTGAATGATGCCATGTCTTATGGTTCGGAGTGCTAGAACTGCATGCGCGAGACTTCCTGATACGCGCTGACAATCTTGTTACGCACCTGCAACATCAACTGAAAGGCGATGTCTGCTTTTTCTACGGCGATCATGACGTTGTGCACATCGCTGCGGTCGCCTTTCAGCAAGTCCGTGACTTGCTGTGCCGCGCTGCCGTGGAGTTCCTCCACCTGGTTGATGGCGGTCTTCAGGAGCGCGCCAAAGTTGCCCTCGCCTTCGCTCCCACCCAAAGCAGGCGTGGACCCGAGTTGGTCGAGATTGGGAAATGCCGGAAGATTTGCGATCAGGTTATTCATGGCGCTTCCTATTTGAGGATGTCCATCGCTCCCTGGATCATCTGTTTGGTGGCGCTGACTGCAGCGGCGTTGAGTTGATAGGCCCGCGCCGCGCCCATGAGATCGACCATTTCTTCGATCGGATTGATGGCGGGATATGCGACATAGCCCGACTTGTCCGCATCGGGATGCCCCGGCTCGTAGCGCATGATCGGTGGCGCGGGGTCGTTTACCACCTTCGAGACGTGCACAGCGGACCGTCCGGTCAGACGCCGGAAGCCCGCTAGCAGAAGTTGAAACGGTGAATTGCTCGCGCCGGAAAAAACCACTTGCTTGCGGCGATAGGGACCGCCCGATGGCGTGCGGGTGGTTTCCGCGTTAGCCATGTTGGCGGCCACGACTTCGGCTCGCTGGCGCTCCGCGCCCATTGCCGAGCCACTGATTTCAAGTGCTGAAAACATGCTCATGAGTCCTTCCCCTCGTTAATGGCTTGTACTATCCGGTGAAATTCGCTGCGAATGAATTGAATGCCGATGCGAAACTGCAACTGGGTTTCGGCCAGCAGCAGGCCCTCCCGGTCCATACTCACGTCATTGCCATCCGGACGCTGCAGCAGTCCCGCTACTTTGTGGGCCACCGGACTCATACTGGCCTGCTCCGGATTTCCCACCGCACGGTCGAGTTCGGCGCGGAAATTGACGTCTCGCGTCCGGTATCCGGGCGTGTCAAGGTTCGCCATGTTGTTGACCACCAGCGACTGGCGGTCTGACGTGACATTCAGGAAGCGTTCCAGAAACTGAATGAGTGGCATCGAGCTCATCACGCATACCTCCGCGGTGGAAGTCCGAATTCACGGATCTTGTTGCGGATTGTCCGCAGGCTGATTCCCAGCATCTCGGCCGCGTGGGTGCGGTTACCGCCCGTGAGTTGCAGGGTCGTCTCCAGAAGCTGGCGCTCGAGTTCGCGCATGGGGGTTCCCGCCTGCAGCCGGTTTTGATCGGGAAACGCCTTCAATACAGGCGGCTTTGCAAGTTCTGCGGCCAGATGCTCAGGCCCAATATTGCAATCGCTGTTCATGGTCACCACGCGCCGCATGAAATTGGACAGCTCGCGGGCGTTGCCGGGCCAGGCATGCTGTTTAAGGCCAGTCAGGAGATCAGGATGCAGTTTAGGAGCAGGGCGTCCCGCCTGTTGCGCAAACTTGGCCGCGAAGTGCTCGCCCAGCACGGGAATATCGTCGGGTCGTTCACGCAGCGGCGGCAGCGTAAGCGGAATCACATTGAGCCGGTAGTAAAGGTCGGCGCGAAATCGCCCGCGTTCGACCATGTCCTGAAGAGATACGTTCGTGGTCGCGATGATCCTGATGTTCACCGGAACAGTGCGCGTGTCACCCAGGCGTTCTACTTCGCGTTCCTGCAAGACTCGCAGCAGCTTAGGCTGCAACTCCAGGGGCATTTCGCCGATCTCATCCAGCAACAGTGTTCCCCCGTTTGCCAGTTCGAATTTTCCGGACTTGGCCACTGTGGCCCCGGTGAAAGCTCCTCGCACATGGCCAAACAACTCGCTCTCCAATAACTGTTCCGGAACGGCGGCGCAATTGATCGCAATAAAAGGCTTTTCCCGACGGCGGCTGGCTTCGTGGATGAAGCGAGCCAGCAATTCTTTTCCCGTGCCGCTCTCAGCTTCCACCAGGATGTCAGCATCGGTCTGTGCCGCCAGTCGGGCGCGGTCCAATGCGCGCAGCAGGGCCGGCGACCGGCCTACGATTTCTGTCCGGGCCGGGTTGGGAATTTGGCGGCCCGCCGAGTTCCGCATCACCCGCTCCACGGTCGACTGCAACTGCTCAAAAGAAAATGGTTTTGTCAGGTAATCGCAGGCGCCGTTCTGCATGGCCTGCACCGCCTGCGCCACGGTCCCGAAGGCGGTCAACACAATCACAGCTGTGGAAGTGTCTGCGGTTCGCACTCGGCGCATCAGCTCCAGGCCATCGCCGTCGGGCATGCAAACGTCCGTCACCATCAGAGGAAAGGAAGTCTGCCCGCACTTGCGCTCCGCTTCCACCGCGCCGGCCGCGGTTTCCACCAGCCAGCCATCGCGCTCGAATGTGGCCTTCAACGCCTGGCGCATGCCGGGTTCGTCATCGACCACCAATACCGACTTTGCCCGCGGGTTCATTGAATGGGAAACTCCAGTGAAAATCTGGTGCCGTTGCAGGCGCGACTCTGTACCCGGATGGTGCTTCGGTGCTGCTCCATAATCCGTTTACAGATGGTCAGACCAAGACCAGGCCTTTGCTGGCTCCCGCTGAAGCCGGGGTTGAACACCTTCGCGAGATCCTGCTCCGGGATACCTTCTCCGGTGTCCGCGAAATCTACGATCGCCAGTTGGCCGTGCTGCCGGGCGGATATGGTGAGGAAACCGCCCGCTGGGGTATGGCGGAAGGCGTTGATGGCAAGATTCAGAATGACTTGTTGCAGTCCGTTGGGATCGCCGTCAATTACGACGTTGTCGATTTCCAGATTGACCTCGAGCTTGACTCCGGCCTGTTCGGCCAGCGGCCGGATGAACGCAATCCCATTCTGCAAGACCGTCCTCAGCTGCAGGCGGACGTGGCTGGCCGATCCGTGGCCATGGAACTGCAAAACATTGTTGACCGTCGCCGAGAGGGAACGAATGCCGGCCTGAAGATGCTCAACACAATACTTTTCTTCCTCGCCCACCGCGGCCTTACGCTCGAGCACGCTGGTCCACAATTCCATGCTGCCCAGGGGGTTGCGGATTTCATGGGCCAGCACGGCAGCTATCTCTCCTAGGGCCAGAATGTTTCGCGATGTTTCGCGCTGTTGTTCGGCCTCCTTACGTGCGGTAATGTCGCGCAGAATAAGGATGAATTGATCTGGCCCGAGGCCGCTGTCTGGAGATGGTTCGGTGTGCAATGCGGTCCTGCGGATGGAGAGCCAGCGCACGCTTTTTCCCGAGTCAAGCGTGACTTCATGCTCGTCGTCGCGTGCGAGTGCCGTCTTGAGCAGAGCCTGGATATGGGCAGGAAACTGTTTCAACAGCGAGGCGGCATCGGCAGGTGCGCCCAGCAGCCGCCCGGCTTCGGGGTTTACCAGAACAATGCCGTCGTTAGCGTCAAGCACAATCACGCCGCACGGCAATGCATCCAGGATCCGCTTGAGCGCGGTGCGAATGTTCTTGTTCTCGGCCAGGCTCTGGGTAAGGGCGGCGTTCCGCTCTTCAAGTTCGCGTCGCAGTCGCGCGACTTCGCTTTGCAACTGGCTGTAGGAGGCCTCCATCCGGTCAGCCGTCGCCATGAATGCCTGGAAGGCTTCCGCCAGCGGACCTTTGACCCCGACCGGCGGCGGATTCATTGGAGCGTGATGAGAAGTAGGCAACATCTGCCTAGTGGCAATGCAACGCGCGTGCCAAAAGCTTCTAATGTGGAGGGTGCAGTGTACGGGAGTAACCAGAGGATGAGGCTTCAAACAGCTTGAGCTTGAGAAACTCACAAGATCGAGAAGAGTGGAAGCAAGAGCCGACCGCAGCGGCTACAGCCGGCATGCTGCGGGCCTATGAGGCACGACTGCAGTCGCGATAACCCGGACTAGACAACTATATGCTTCGCCAATACCTGGCGTTCGTCCTGCGCCAGGATCGTGGCCCGTTCGATTACGTTCCGCAATTCGCGCACGTTGCCCGGCCAACTGTGTTGCAAGAGCTGAAAGGCGGCTTCGGAACTCAACGTCAAGCGGCGCGAGCTGAAGCGGTCCAGAAAGCTGATCGCCAGCGTCGGCAGGTCCTCCATGCGATCTTTGAGCAGGGGCAATTCAATCGGGAAAATCGCCAGCCGGTAATAGAGGTCCTCGCGGAATTGTTTTTCCTGGACTAATTTGCGCAGGTTGCCGTTGGTTGCCGCTACCACTCGCACGTCCACTTTGAAACTGTCTGTGCTGCCCAGTCTTTGCACCTCGCCCTGTTCCAGAAACCTCAGCAGCTTGGATTGCAGGCCCAGAGGCAGATCTCCGATTTCATCGAGAAAAAGAGTTCCTCCCTGCGCGGCATGAATTCGCCCAATGCGGGATTGCACGGCGCCGGTGAATGCTCCTTTGGTGTAGCCGAACAATTCGGCCTCAAGCAGAGCTTCGGGAATGGCAGCGCAGTTGATCACCACAAACGGATTCGATCTGCGGGGACTGAGATCATGAATGGCCTGGGCCACCAGGTCTTTTCCGGTTCCACTTTGTCCCAGCACGAGTACTGTGGTGTCGCGACGCGCGACCAGTTGCGTCATATGGTAAACCCGCTGCATGGCTAGCGAAGAGCCGATCATCCCGGGTAGCGGGCTGACTCCCCTGTTCAGCTGTTCATGGCCAATCATCTCCGGGGTGCCCGTGACTACGACGTGGTTTCCCAATAGCCCGGCAAGTTCATCACCCAGAAGAGCGCGAGATGACGATGGCAGCGGCAATCCCGTCTGTCGATCCAGCGGCAGGATTTGCAGGTGGGGGAATTGTGTGCGCACCATTTTCTGAAACTCGTTGGCGTTGAGGTCGGGCAGGGAGGGGTCGAGCAACAGCAGCTGAAAATCTTCTGCCTCGAGTTGGCCGAGCGCATGGGCACCGCTGACCGCCTCCATCAGGCGCCAGCGCTCCGACTTTATACGCGCCATCAACTCACGGCGCAACTCGCCATTAGGGCTGACAATCAGGACTCCGGATACTGCGTCACACACAGGCATGGGTACGATGCTCATAGGCTTCTGGAAACCATCCTCTTTGTTGTGGCGACGGGCGCTCTCGCCCGTCCCTGAGTCACGACGTTTTGAAAAAGCGGTGCGAACCTGCGGACGATTGGGAACTGGAAAAATCGGCCACGCTGCCCCTGTCGATGGCCGCGGTCTTGTGCTCGCACTTCACGGGGAAATCGGCAACGATCAGCAGCGGACTGGTGCCGACCTTGAACTCACCCCCCGCGCCGCTCACAATCGCGTCCGCCAGCGCGAGCGCTCTGTCCACTACGTCATCCGAGGATGGCCGAGTGCGAGACGGCCCGTGGTTGCGGGCAGGAGAATGCTTGATCCGCAGCACCAGATGGTCCGCCGGCCCTTGGATCTCGATCTTTGCCAGGTCCCCGGGCCGGGAGTAACCCTGCACCGCTTGCAGCACATAGAAAAGCATCTGTCTCAACCGGGCGGGGGAAATATGAATTAAGGGCTCGTGTTCTGGACGGAAAAACAGAAGCCGGAGCTGCGCGGTATCGAGTGTATGTTGCAGGCCGGAGATGACCTCTTCCAGAACCACGCTGAGCAGTATGTCCCGCGCATCCGCCGCGGGCTGCTGAAACCTGGCCAGGCGGGCGGCAAACTGCATACTCTCCACCGCACTGCGCAGCTGCCCCAGAATATTCTCTGCGATCTCTTTATATTCCGTCTCCGTCGTGGGGCTCAGCAGGGCAATCTCCAATGAAGCCTGGATGGTCGCCATGGGCTGCGCCATCTGGTGCATGCTGGCCGAGAGCATGCGCAGAAATTTCTCTTGTGCTGCGGAACTATGGGGATGCGTGTGCATTGGTTTCCTCGGTAAGCCTTCCTCAGTTGTCTGAAATCACGTATCCCACGCCCCTTACGGTTCGGATCATCGGCGTGGAAAACTCGGGGTTGTCCACCTTATCGCGTACGTACTTGACGTACACGTCAACCAGGTTGGTGGAGTTGTCAAATGGCATGTTCCAGACGTGCTCCATGATCATGGCCCGCGTGACCGTTTGACGGGCATTTCGCATCAGGTATTCGAGCAGGGCGAATTCCTTGCCTGACAGGTTGATTCGTTTGCCCGCGCGCTCGACCCGATATTCACGGCTGTCGAGAACCAGGTCCCCAACCTGGAGAGGAGCGCCCGGCAGGTAGGGATTCCGGCGCAAGAGCGCCCGCACTCTGGCCGTAAGCTCGGAAAACGAGAACGGCTTGAGCAGGCAATCGTCAGCGCCGCTGTCGAGCGACAGGACCCGGTCTTCCACCTGGGACCGGGCCGTCAGAACCAGGATCGGAAGTTGCGGCTGTTTGGGACGGACGTAGCTCAGCACCTCCAGCCCGTCCATCTTTGGCATATTCAAGTCCAGGATGAGGAGGTGATACTTGTCGCGGGTCAGGGCCTCGGCCGCCAACTCGCCATCCTGCACGAGGTTCACGCTGTAGGATTCCGACTCCAGATGGCGCCGGAGAAAATTTCCCAGCGGCACATCGTCTTCCGCCACCAGCACTTGAGGGATTGAGCTGTTCTGACGCTGCGCTTCCGTGTTCACAGAAACCTTTCCTGACAGGAGGTCCGGCCCCCCAGCGGTGCGCGCTGCAGGACCAGTTCAACAGGAACCTCCCTGCCAGAGTCGGCAACCAGGCTCCTGAAGAAAATCAACTGATGTACCGATAAATTCCCAAAAGACTGCGGCATTGCGAGAACCTATGAGTTCACAGTGCCGCCCCAAGCAAATGCTCCCCGGAAGAGGAGCAATCCGGTTAATGCAATTGTCATGCCAACAGCTTGGTGCTTAATTTTGTGCTAATTCGGGTGGGGAAGCCTTCCCGAGGTGTAAGCTTTCCAGACAGAGTGTCTGATTCAAAGACATACCTGGCACTGGAGATGCGGAAGCTCTAATCCGTTTCGATGAAAAGCGATGAAAACTCCGTTTCCGTGCGGCCCTTTGGCTTTCGCGCTCCCCGTGTCCCTATGAGTTTCAGCTTCTTCTTGGAAGTGATCGCTACGGGGGAACGCTACGAAGCGATGTGCACGGACATCAGCGAAGACGGGCTTGCCGCGGAGCTGCTCCAGCCCCTGGATCCCAAAACTCAGGTTGCGATTAGGATGCTGTTCCCGGGCGGCACTGCGCCCCTGCAGATCCCCGGCAGTGTCGAATATTGCCAGGACGGCCGATGCGGCCTGAACTTTCTCTACTCCTCTCCTGCCGAGCGGAGGGAGGTCCAGCTGTTCATCCAGTCCATCTCGTAACCTACTGGGACAGCGATCGGTGCTGCACCCCGGGGCGCCGGGGTCGCTCGTTCTAGTGTTGACTCTCCTGATTCTCCTGTGCCTTCGCGCCAGGTTCGGTACTCGGAGTTTGCACCGGTTCTTCATCTTCATCCTTCACGATGTATTGCACGATCAGGGAAATTCGGCGGTTCGAAGGCTCCAACGGGTTGCCGGGGGCGCGCAGCCTTTGGTCGGCGTAGCCTCTCACTTGCGAAACCTGGTCGGCGCGCAATCCCGAGGCTTGCATGAGCCTCCGCGCAGCGTTCGCGCGGTCGGAGGATAGCTCCCAGTTGCTGTAGTCCCGCTTCGCGGTGTATGGCTTCGCGTCGGTGTGACCCTCGATGGAGATATGGTTGGGAAGCTTTCCCAGTTGTTCCGCCAGAGCCACCAGCAACTCGCGGCCATCGTCGTTCAACCCCGGTTTGCCGCTCTCAAAAAAAGTGCCCGAGGACGACTCCAGCAGTTCAATGCGCAGGCCTTCCGAAGTGATCGTCATCTCGATCTGGTTCTTGAGCTTGTCGAAATTGGTGACTTGCTGGACGGCTTTCTGAAGCTCCTCTTTCAGCTTGGGCATGTTGTCTTTGGTCAGGGTAAAGTTTTCGCCTGAGCCAATCTGGTTGCTGCCTACCTTTTTGGAGGTCCCGGTTGGATCTTTGAAGTATCCGCCCACCGCCACCTGTATCTGCTTGCTGCTGTTCATCAGCCAAAGCACGATGAACAGCGCCATCATGGCGGTCACGAAGTCCGCGTAGGCAACTTTCCAGGCTCCGCCGTGATGCCCGCCATGGGCCGCCTTTTTCTTGATGACGATGATGGGACGTTTCGCTTCGTCCAGGCCAGGCATACGGTTACGCCCCTGCCTTGGCCGCCGCTGCTGCCGAATCGCTGGTACGGCATTTCTTTTCGACCTCTTTAAAACTTGGCCGTACGTGGCCGGGCACCGCGCGCCGCGCAACCTCGACCGCCATGATGGGAGGAGCTCCCTTCATGAAGGAACACATCAGAACGCGCAGCACGTGATAGTACGCGTGCTCATCTTCGGCCAGCTTTGCCATGTTGGCAGCGACCGGTCCAACCAATCCATAACAGAGAAGGATTCCCAGGAACGTTCCCACCAGCGCCGCCGCGACCTTGTGCCCAATCTCCTCCGGGGGCCCTCCCAGCGCGCCCATCGTGATCACCACGCCCAGCACGGCGGCGACAATGCCCAGGCCGGGAAGCGAGTCGGCCATGGTGCTCAGGGCCTGCACCGGTTGGCTGGAACTGTGATGGTGAACATCCATGTCCAGTTCCATCATCTGGTCGAGATCAAAGGGTTCGACCCCGCCGCTCACCACCATGCGCATCGTGTCGCAGACGAAATCACGAATGTGATGATCTTTGATAAAGGCGGAGTATTTCGACAGGATCGGGCTCTTGGCTGGATCCTCGATGTCGGCTTCAAGAGCCACCATTCCATCCTTGCGCGCCTTATTGAACAAGTCGTACATCATCTTCAGCGTGTCCAGATATCTTTGTCGGCTGAACTTGCTTCCGCCAAAGACGGAGCCGAATCCGCCGGCAATCTTCTTCAATATGTGCAGCGGATTGGCCACCAGGACGGTCCCGATTGCGGCCCCGCCAATGATGACGAGCTCAGCTGGTTGCATGAGCACCTTGAGGTTGCCATGCTCCATCAGGTATCCGGCGGCGACCGCGCCGAATACGACGAGAATTCCGATAATCGCGAACATGATTTTCTCTTCTTACTCCCAGTCCATGAGAATTTCACAGGTGTGAGTTTCGCTTTCGTCCGGTACCAACTCACGTTTCAGATAGCAGAACTCTCCCCGGTACGCGAAGGTGACATGGCCTCGCCACAACACGTGGGTAGCGGCCAGCATTTCGTCGATCATGCGGCGGTCACGCTCGCTGTGATATTCCACGTACAGCACCTTCACCTCGGGCAGATACGGATGCAACGCTCGCAGGATCGGCACTTCGCAGCCTTCGGTATCGATTTTCAGTATGTCGATCCTGTGAACGCCTTGTGAGGCGAGAAAGTCGGGCGCGCATACCAGGCGTATTTCCTCACTGTCGCTGCCCGTGCGGGGGGTGGGACACAAGGAAGATTCCACGCTGTCGTTCTTGCCGTGAAATAATGACAACCGTTGTTCGCGGGAGTGAAGGCCAAAAGGGAAGACGGTTACATTGCGCAATGGCTCCACGTTCTGCTGCAACAGGGACAGGGCAGCGCTTCCGGGTTCGAAGGCATAGACCTTCGCGTCCGGATAAGCTATCGCGAAGTAAACGGAAGCGGCGCCGACATTGGCCCCTATGTCAACAATAGTCTTGACCTCTGACACGAACGAAATCGTGGGGTAGGTAGCTCCGGCGAAAATACTGTCCGCCACCTGGAAAGACACGTTGGTTTTGAACAGGTTGAACGGAAGAGCTCCCCGCGGCCCTTGCAGCGTGGCCTGGGCAACCTCGCGCTGATGCAGTGTTTGACTCATGCTTTCCTCAACTTCCTGTGCTCTGTGCCGCCTGCAGGGTCGGCTGCTTGAAGACCATATGATTCAAGCCCAGCTCCCGAACCATGGTACGGAGCATGGTCTCAAACAGGTAAAACCAGTGGATCGCCGGCACCGCTTGCCGGAAGAGGCGGAGCACCATGGAAGCTGTCTCCGGCTGATCGGTCAGGAGTGGCTCAAAATCAACCGAATCCCAGCGCTCGACCGCCTCGACGGCCTCCTCGACTTGATGGCGGTGTTCCTCCACATAAGCGAGGATTCGAATCGCATTTTCCTCATCCATCGCCGTCAACTTCACCGGCATGCCCCATTCCTCCATCACCCGCGGATGTTTGCCAAACATATAGAAGTAGTCTTCGCCATACACTCGCGCACGCCGGATCAAGTTTCGCGCCGGATAGGGAAGGTGGTCATGAAAGGCATGAGCGTCGGGATGGTAGAAAACCCGGTATCCTCGCTCGAACAGCCGGATGCCCAGCTCCGTGTCTTCACTGAGCTTGTAGATCGAATCGAAGGACCCGGCCTCCACCACTGCATCCCGGCGGATGCTCAGATTGCAGGTGATGAAATGAGAGTAGCCGTAGGGGCACGCCTCCTCCATGCTCACCTGCGGAAACATGAAGGGCTCGACGCAGAAGTATCGGGTGAGGGCGCGCTGCCGCGCCGCCCCAGGATATTCAAAGTTGCCTAGTACCGCCCACCGCTCCGGGGCGTATTTCCGCTGCACCTGCAAGTGCTGCTTCAGCAGGTCGCGATCACAAATGGTGTCATCATTCATCAGCAGCAGGTACTCGCCGCTGGCGTGTGCCACCCCGTTGCGTCTGGCCGCGCCCGTCCCTGAGTTCTTCTGGCGCAAGTAGTGAAAGAGGAAGGCAGGACGATATTGGGTCAGCAGTTCCTGCGTTGCATCGGAGGAGCCATCGTCGATGACGATGACTTCGAAATGGGCGGAAGGAAGCGTCTGCGCCTCCAGCGCTGCCAGACACCTTTTCAGAATGGGCAGGCGGTTGTAGGTGGGAACGATGACCGAGAACAATGGTCCACCCGATTGCCGCCGTTGACTTGCAACCACAGCCGGACCCTGCGTAGCCACGCGACGCCGGGCTTCCGCGCCACAGCGATCCGCCATCTCCCCGTCGCCCAAATGGCGGTAACAACGCCTGAGCACGATAAAGACTTGCGAGGAAAAGTATCCGGCCTGCATCGATCTGGCTGCCCGCCCGAAAATGTGGCGCAGCTGTTCGAGGGCTTTTTCCGGCTTACCCTCGCCAAGCAATTGTTCGGCGAGACGCACATGGCACTCCAGTTGCCCCAGAAGCCTGTCTTCACCGCGTCTTGCCGCCAGGCGTTCACGGAACAACGTCTCTATCAACATCACCGAACAGCTCTCGCCCGTCCTGGTCTTGGGGGAGACACAGGTGGCCCGCTGCCGCATGTACGCCAGCCCCGAGGCCGTGAGACAGCGTGCTGCAACTTCAACTCGAAGATCTCGCGCACTCTCGCGCAGTGTGACTGCATCGTCTTCCGAGGAGACCAGCACCAGGTCAGCCCGCTCAAACACCTCCGATTGCCGTCCCGCCCAGTCCGCAGCAGTTTCGAAAGCAGCGAGCGATGTTTCATTCCCGCTGCGCGGTGCGTAGTGCAATTCATCGACGATAATCACGACCTTGGTTGCGGCTGAGTGCAACCGCAGATCATCAAGGTATTGTTCGGGCACCGACATGCCGCGCCCGAAGGCCTGAGTCAGGATGGCGACGTCGAATCGCTCCTGTTCCAGCAATTCGCGGAAGGACCAGGACGGCCCGCTGCCACTGGCCTCTCGCCCCAGGCAGGGCAGGCGTTCCAGGTCGTTTCCATACGTGCGAATGCCGGCTTCGTGGGCTGCCGTCTCGCACTGCTCGCGGTTCTCCGCCTCGCGCGCCACCAAACTCACCTCGTTGCCTTGCTCGCGCCATGCGCGGAGAATATCCAGCAATGGCAGATTCCGCCCGCTGCATGTTGGATCGGGGAATGTGTCACTGATCACCAGGACGCGGAGAGTCTGTCCGGCGGGGATCGCTCTATCGTGAGTACAGGATTCGGCTGCTTGTGCCGCCAGCAGGTTGCGAACAAGTTCCTGGTGCTGGAGCGGCAGCGCCGGCAATGCTCGGGTCAGCAAGGGAATCGCGCCTGCCGCGTCGCCTCGGCCAAGCAACAGCAATCCCAGGTTGGCCGCGGCATCGGTGTTCTGAGCATCCAGTTCCAGGGCCCGGGTAAATCCGTGTTCCGCCGGACCGATATTTCCTGAGCCCAGTTGTACCGCCGCCCAGTCATTCCAAAGGTCGGAAGTTTCCTGCACCGCCAGCAGTTCTTCCAGCAGGCGCAAGGCCTCCGCGCAGCGGCCTTCCTGGAAAGCAGCGATGGCATCGTCGTGCTGGCTCATGGGTCCGAGAAGACTCTGCAATTTCCGTGCCTCATTCGCTTTTAATCAGCACAGCCATTTTCCGGCTGGTAACCCGCACCGGCAGTCTCGCAGCCGACGGTTCTTTGACCTGGATTCACTGCCTACAAGCGATTTCCGGTTGTCCCAGACGCGAACCATCATCTTGGCGAAGCACTTGCTCTCACGTTCCCGGATGAGTCCGTGGATTAGTGCTTGATGAGGAAAACATGCCCACTGTCGGCCTCTCGATGATCGTGAGGAACGAGGCGCAGACTCTTGGCCTCTGCCTTCGGAGTGTGTCCGGAATTGTCAGTCAGATCGTGATAGGCGACACCGGCTCGACCGACAACACCGCAGACATTGCCGGCCAATTTGGCGCCACGGTTGTTTCCATCCCTTGGGAAAATCACTTCGCCAACGCCCGCAACGCCGCACTCGTTCTCATGCAAACGGACTGGGTGCTGGTACTCGATGCCGATGAAGAACTGGATGAGGAAGCGCGGAATCAGATTCCGAACCTGCTGGCATCCAACGCAGCCGGGTACCTCGTTCCCATTCGTAACTACATCCCGATCAGTATTGGCCGGGGCTGGGACCGGGTTGCCACGCCGAACAAGAACTCGCACCCCCGCGCCCAACACGCTCCTGCCTATTTCGTTCACGAGAATTGCCGCCTGTTTCGCCGCGATCCCGAGGTCTATTTCGTTGGACGGGTGCATGAACTGATCGAAGCCCGAATCCACGCGCTAGGGCGTCGATTGTCCATGGCGAAATTTTGCATCCATCACTTTGGCCAACTGGTGGAGGAAGAAGCCAGAAGGAAGAAAGCCACTGCCTATCGGGACCTGCTGCGTCTGAAGGTTCGCGAACTCCCCGACGACCCCATGGCCTGGACTCAGCTTGGCCTTCAGGAATATGAGTGCTCCCGGGAGCCGTCGGAGCCGCTACACTGCTTCGAGCGTGCCTTGGCTCTGGAGCCCAGAGCGACCTCCGCAGCTCTGTTCAAAGGAATGATTCATCTTGAGCTGGGCCAGTGCGACCAGGCTTTGACGGTGTTGGACGCAGCCCATCCTGACCAGCACAGCCGCGCCCTCCGCCAGCACCTTCGCGGCGACGCACTCCACAATCTCGGCCGGTTGCAGGAGGCTTGTACCGCCTACCGCGACGCCCTCCGATTTACCGGATACGATTGCGTCCTGACCAGCAAATTGGGCTACACCGAAGTTGGACTCGGCCGGCGCGAGCAGGGAATCGCCCGGCTCAGAGAGGCGGCGCAGAAAGCTCCGGAGAATGTCGAAATCCGCCAGCGGCTCATGAAGGTGCTGGTCAGCCTCAATCATCTTTCGGACGCGGCCGGAGAGGCGGAGGAAATAGCCAGTCTCGAAGGTACAGCCAAGGCTTACCTTCGCGCCGCCAGCATCCGGGTGCATGCCCGGCAACTGCAGCGGGCCAGAGATGTACTCCATCGAGGAATCGCGCTCTTTCCTGATTCCAAAGAGCTGTGCCGCGCTTTGGCTGAACTTGGGGAAGAGACCGAGGCCTCGCCTGGCGGTTGCCCTGCTGTCCGCTCAGCCGGTCCCGCATGACCGAGTCGGTATCGGCCCTGATCCGGCGCAGGTCAACCGATCGACTGAAGCCTCCGGCCGTTAATCAGGCCCCACTTCCATGCCTGGTCTGTTCCAGCAGATGATAGATGGTGGCCCGGGAGACGCCCAGGATCTCGGCCGCCTGAGACTTGTTGCCGCCAACCTTTTCCAACACGCGTTTGGCATGCCGCTTCTGCAATTCCTCCAGCGAGATCAGGCTCTCGTCTTGTCCCACGACAGTTCCCGACTGGCCTCGTACCTCTTCCGGCAAATCGCTGACGTCAATGACGGGTCCGTCCACCATCATGCACGCATTGCCGATCACGTTTTCGAGTTCCCGGATGTTGCCGGGCCAAAAGTAATTCGCCAGGCGAGTTTGGGCCCGGCGCGTCATGCCGCTCAGAGGCTTCCTGTATTCCGCGGCGAATTTTTCCAGGAAGTGCCTTTCCAGCAGAGGCAAGTCCTCTCGTCTCTCCGCCAACCCTGGTAACTTGACCTCGATCATGGCCAATCGATAATACAAGTCCTTGCGGAACGTGCCTTCGTTCACCATGGATCGCAGGTCCCGATTGGTAGCAGCGATGACCCGCACGTCAACGATTCTGGGGGCCGGGGAGCCGACTCGTTGGATCTCGTGATTTTGCAGCACTCGCAGGAGTTTGCTCTGCGCCGCCAGCGGCATCTCGCCGATCTCGTCCAGGAACACGGTCCCATGATTCGCATACTCAAATACACCCAGCTTGTCTTGGGTAGCGCCGGTAAAAGCACCCTTCACGTGCCCGAACAGTTCACTTTCCAGCAACGACTCCACAATCGCCGAACAGTTGCAGACCACGAAAGGACTCGCAGAAGCAGGGCTGAGGCGGTGCAGGGCGCGCGCCACCAGTTCTTTTCCGGTGCCGGTTGCGCCCGTGACCAGAACGGTCCCAAAGTGTGGGGCCACTCTCCGAATCTTGGCAAACACATCCAGCATGATCGGGCTGCGCGCGACAATTCCTTCAAACTGACACGCGTGGACCAGTTCCTGATCCAGACGGTAGGTCCTGCGCCTTTCCTCGGCCTCCCACAGCAGCTGAGAAATCCGCCGGCGGAGCCGGTCGGCGTCTAGGGGCTTGCTGAAGAAATCGCACGCGCCCTTCTGAACCGCCTCAATTGCGGCTTCAGCGGTGTAGTGGCTCGTCATCAGAATCACTTCGGTACCGGGATCGATGCCTAGAATGGACTCGAGATTTTCGTATCCGCGGGCGCCTTTCATCCGCAAACCGAGAAGAACGATTCGGGGCCGGGTGGCCTTTAGTAGCTCAAGGCCTTTCGCAATGTCTTGTGCGGTGAGAACTTCCAGCCCATTATCGCAAAGGGCGTCCTTAATGAGATCGAGGTTCTCTGGTTCGTCGTCTATCGCCAGTAGCTTTGGGTTACCGTAGAGGTCTTCCATCGACGAGTGTGCGCGGAGTTACTATCTGAAGCCTAACAAATTTGAGGATTGGAAAAATAGATACTACGAAAACGTCGGAATTCCGACATGCCTGAATTTCTGAGCCAACCGGAGTAGTACGGATGCACTAGTCCCGTCGGAAATGCGGGCTGGGCCCAAGGTGAAAGTGGCTAGTCAGTTCTTGTCGGCGCCGGCGGGACAAGTAGTCGTGACAACATCTGCCAACTTGCCATAGTTACCCGTTCCCGCACACTCCTTGCTGGCGATTCTTTATCGGCGGTATGGCCCAGAAGCATCACCTCTGATATTGCTCACCCGACTTCACCCGTCTGTCGAGTTTTCAGCTCTGCTGCATCAGCGATAAACAAGTGCAAGGAGATTCCAACAGCCGCTGTCCTACTGGACCCCGCCTCGAGATCCCAGCGAAACATTGAAGAATCCCAATCAATGTACCGATAAAGGCCCCGCGAAGTTCGAGCCACAAGGCATTTGATGTTAGTCGGAGGCTGAAACGCATGCGTACCAAGTCGATACTCTTGATTGTGCTGTTGAGCTTCGCCGGTGCGCAGGCCTCCGCGCAGAATGCGGTGCTGGCCCCGACAACTTCCGACTCCAGCTCTTCGTTTCCCAAGATCGTGTGGCCCCGCCCCTTCATCTACGGCGGCCTGGGCCTCAATGGCGGAGGCTATGCCCCGCTGGCGGGCAAAGTCGGCGCGGGACTGCGGATCGACCAAAATCATCTGATTTGGTCGGCCAGCGCGGCCTACGACAATTCGCGCAAGTCGAACGACAACACGACGAACAACACCAGCGGCCACGAAAGAGCCCTTGATTCTTCGATTTACTACCGCTTCAACAACGGCTGGTTTGCCGGCGGCGGGGCCAGTTGGAGCGAACTCTCGACTACCAACTACACCAAGCAGGACTTTCACCCGTCCGTCGGCGGCGGCAAGGACTATTTTCACCAGCAGTGCGCTGCCGAGGACTGCGTGACCCGCTGGTCCATGCGGCTGCAGGTCGATTACAAGTTGAAAGGCGCCGAACACGTTGATGCCAGGGGCTGCAGCGTTCCCAATGGACAATGTACCAACGATCTTCAGGGTCCGATGGTCAGCTTCTTTATGCCCTCGCCAGCACTGGCCGGTCATTGGTATTGGCGGGAAACCGTGGGGGTGTACACCTTCCACGAGACCGTAACTTCCACGGACCCCGCGCTTACCGCGCTGCAGAGGAGCCACCGGTCAGTCACTTCATTCCTGGAATTCACAATGATGTACCGCTTTTAGGCGAACGCGGACCGATTATGACGAACCGAATCGAGACTTCGTTTGCGGATGAACGTCCCCGGCTGACCACCAATCAGAAGGCGCTCAAAACCAACCTCGATCCGCTGCGTTACGGCACCTTCGCTGAGATTGGCGCGGGGCAGGAAGTAGCTCGCTGGTTCTTCAAAGTTGGCGCCGCGGCCGGCACGATTTCCAAGTCCATCTCCGCCTACGACATGGCCGTCAGCGACGCTATTTATGGGCTCTGCAAGCGCTATGTCTCCCGGGAGCGGCTGCAGAGCATGCTCGACTATGAACATCGCTTGAATATGGAGCGCCTGAGGTCTTCGCGCGGAAACAGTACTGCCTTTTTCGCCTTCGCCGATACGGTCGCGGCCCGCAACTTTCAGGGCAACAATGAGTGTCACGGCTGGATGGGAGTCAAATTCCAGACTCATCCTCGCGATGACGATAGCCAGATCATCATCCACGTTCGAATGCTGGATCATGAGAACGGTCTGCAGCAGGAGGCCCTGGGGATTGTCGGAGTCAACCTGCTTTACGCCGCTTTCTTCCTGCACCACAAGCCCGACTGGATGCTGGAATCGTTGCTGGACAATCTGACCACCGAGCGTCTTGAGATCGACATGGTCGAGTTTTCCGGCATTGAATTCCGCCACGTTGACAATCGCGTCATGAGCCTCAAGCTGGTGCAACTCGGCCTCAGCGGGGCCGCCATCTTCGGGCCCAACGGTGAAGTGCTGCAGCCGTCGGAGGTGCTGCGTAAGAATGCCATCCTGGTGGAGCGAGGCAGCTTTCGTCCCGTGACCAAGGTCAACATGGACATGGTCCGTTGCGCCCAGGACCGATTTTCCGCCGAGCCTGAGGTCAAAGAAAAGCGGGTAGTGCAGCTCATGGAGATCACCATGCGCAATCTCCTCGAGGCCGGGCAGATCGATCTCAGTGATTTTCTTGCGCGGGCTGACGCGTTGGGTGCGGTGGGCAAAACCGTGTTGATTTCGGATTACTTCGAATACTACCGCCTCGCAGCCTACCTGACGAGATACACCACCGGTCCGATCGCGGTGGCCATGGGAGTAGCGAACCTGCAGGATCTCTTTAACGAGAAGTACTACACCGGTCTTGAAGGGGGAATACTGGAGGCCTTCGGGAGGCTTTTTACCAAGGACTCGCGCCTGTACGTGTACCCCCTGCGAGACCCCGCCACGGGGCAGCTCAAGACCGTCGAAAACGTGGAAATCCCGAGCGCGCAGCGCAATCTCTTCAGGCATCTGGTGGACCAGAGCAGAATCAGGCAACTCGACAACTTCGATGAAAGCGTGCTGCATATCTTCTCTCGCGATGTGCTGATGCGAATCAGACAAAAGGACACTGCGTGGGAGGGAATGGTGCCTCCGGAAGTTGCAGAGATGGTCAAGAAACGCCAGCTGTTTGGCTACCGCCCCCCGGGCGCCTCCGACGAGGCTGCTTTCGTCGCCGCGAGCCGGGGGTAAGGCAGCCACTCCGGTAGCGCAGACTCTCGCTGTTCAATGGCTCCCGTCAGTCAAGTCGCGAAGCTCTGAGTCGGCGCGTCTTTGGTGTTGTTTGAAAGCAGGATACGAGCTACAGGAGATTGAAAGTGATTTCCCTGAAGAAGTATCTGGACATGGAAACCGACCCCAGCGACCTGGCCAACGCCCTCCTGGAGTCTTATCGTTCCGCCCTGCAGGCCATGGGAAAGAGCGGGGCCCGGGCCTGTCCAGCAGTCGGTGCAGACTTGCAGAGAGGCCTTGCGGGCCTTGAGCGGCGCCTCTCTGCAGAGGTCACGACCGCCCAGGTGAAGGGCACGGAGAAGCATGTCGAGGAGCATTTGCATCAATGGGGTGACCGTACAGCGGAATATTTCAAAAACAAGGCCAACGAAATCAAAGAGCTTCTCCTGGTTTTGGCCAGCACAGCGGAAAGCATGGGCGAACGCGACCAGCGCTACGCCAAACATTTCACCGAGTTCACCACGCAGTTGCAGGGCATTGCTGGCATGGAAGATCTGGCGCAGGTGCGCACCTCATTGGTCCAGAGAGCAACCGAGCTGAGGGGCTATGTGGATCAGATGGCGCAGGACAGCAAGAAGTCCGTGGCTCAACTGCGCTCCGAGGTCTCGAACTATGAAGCCAGGCTCAAGACAGCGGAAGACCTCGCATTGCGGGATGCGCTTACCGGTCTTCCCAATCGTCGCGCCGTCGAGGAGCGCATGGAATGGCGCATGCAGCACGAGCAAACGTTTTGTGTCGTGTTCCTTGACCTGAACCGGTTCAAACAGGTCAATGACAAACACGGGCACCCGGCGGGAGACAGCCTGTTGAAGCAGTTCGCGGAAGAATTGCGATCAAATTCCCGCCCTGGCGATGTCGTCGGGCGCTGGGGCGGAGATGAGTTCATCATGATTGTGGATAGCGATCTCGCCGGGGCCAAAACCCAGATCGAACGCATGCGGAAATGGGTGTTCGGCGAATACACGGTGCAGTCCAATGCCGGTGGCGGGAAAGCCACCGTCCAGATGGACGCGTCGGTTGGCGCGGTGCAATGGCAGCTCGGAGAAACTGCCCATCAAGTCATCGAACGCGCGGATGCCTGCATGTACAAAGACAAGGAATTGTCGCGTAAGAAGGCCTTCTAAACCTCTCTCGCCAACCAGTACACAGAGAAAACTCTGGGACCGGCTAGGTCACTCCTGACCGGCCGGAGGGGCCCCGGTCTGGGCCAGCTTGTCCTTGGCCTGCACGTGCCCGACCACCACCAGATCGACTCTCCGGTTGGCTGCCCGGCCATGCGCCGTTTTATTACTCTCGACGGGGCGATATTCAGAATAGCCAGCCGCCGAAACCAGCAGCGGATCGAAACCGTGCTGCTCTATCAGCAAGGACACAACCGTAGTCGCGCGCGCGGTTGAGAGCTCCCAGTTTGATTTGAAACGGGAGTTGTGGACGGGCACGTTGTCGGTGTGACCCTCAACCCTGATCTCGAAGCCCCGTCCACCAAGAATGGTTGCGATTCGAGTCAGCGTCTTATGTCCGTTCTCCAGCAGCTCAGCCTGGCCACTGTTGAAGAATCCGACCTCACGCAAGCTGACAACCAAACCTTCAGGGGTGACTCGCATCTGGATTTCGTGCTGTCGGATCTCATCGCCGAGGGCCGATTCAAGCTGGTGTCTCAGTTCATCCACGTCGATCCCGAAGCCGGTCCCGCCCGGGCTCTTCTCGGAATTGCCGGCCACCTTCACCTCCTTCAGAGGCGCGTCCGTGAGCTCAGGGTGCAGGATGCCCGGACTTCCGGGCACGCCGACACCTTCCACCGCGGAGCCGGTGAATACGCCCAACTGTTGAAAGGCGCCCTTGATGGACGCCGCCACCACGGCGGCTTTCTTTTTGTCAGCCTGTGAGGAGGCGTACAGAACTACGAAGAACGCAAACAGCAGAGTGATGAAGTCAGCGTAGGAAACGAGCCAACGCTCATGGTTTGCGTGCGCCTTGTGCTTTCGTTTTCGACTCACGCGCTGGCCCCAACCGCTTTCTCTTTCTCGGCCGGCGCCTGCTGCTTGTGCTCCGGCAGGTAGCCCATCAGCTTGGTCTCCAGCATGCGAGGATTCATGCCCTCCAGGATGGAGACAACGCCCTCCAGCTTCATCTCGCGCAGCACTTGCTCTTCCCGAAACTTGATCTTCAGTTTTCCAGCCCAGGGAAGAAACAGAATATTGGCCATGCCCACCCCGTAAATGGTCGCCACGAACGCAACCGCAATTCCTTTGCCCACCTCCGCGATGTCCTCCAGATGCTGCATCACCTGAATCAGGCCCAGTACCGCGCCGATGATGCCGACGGTCGGAGCGTATCCCCCGGCAGCTTCGAAGACCTGCGACAGCCTCTCCCCGTGCTCTTCCTGATTGTCGAGTTCGAGTTCCATCATCTTGCGTAGCTCCTCGGGCTCGGCGCCGTCGATGGCCAGCATCATGGCCTTCTTGAGGAACGGGTCCTTGATGGTGCCCAGTTGTGCATCGAGAGAAACAATGCCCTCCTTGCGGGCGCGATTGGCATAGCCGACAAGCTCTTTGATCAGGGCGCCGGGTTGCTGTCCGCGATCGAGAAAGACGTTCATCAATCCTTTGGCGGAGAGAAGCACGACTGAGAGCGGGAACTGGATCATCACCGCCCCGATGGTTCCACCCAGCACGATCATGGCGGCTGTGGGTTGGAGGATCTGCGCTATCTTCCCGCCCTCGATGATCAGCCCGGCGAGAATCCCGGCCAGAGCAAGGATGATTCCACCAATCGTGCTCTTATCCACGGCGGAATGCCTCCGGCGAACGGGCGGGATGGACCCCTTGAGGATTTAACGCCGCCGAACTGACGTCCGAGCCGCTCCAGGAAGGCAGTCCGGCCAGCACCGCGCGCCGGAACTCAACAATCCGACGAATCACCTCATCGGAAGTCTCGCGGACGATGACTTTTTCCCCATTAATAAGGGTGATCACGGTATCCGGCGCATTCTCTACGAACTTGATCAGGTCCGAGTTCAGCGCAATGGGGTTGCTGTTCAGTCGGGTCAGTTGGATCACGACAGTGCCTTTCCGGCTCATGGCGTTCCGGGCGCAAGTCCTTATCGGCACTCCGGGGGCGGATCATCAAGGGGACGCACTCCACAACCCAACTAGGGGCGGACGCCCTCGTCCGCCCGGCGGAGCGAAGCTCCGCGATGTTCGCGCTATGCCAAAAAACCTGTCGAGCGCGCTCGAGCCGGCAGACCAGGCGTCCGCCCATGCGGGTTGGGGCATCCCGAGGCGCTCCGCCCGGTAACCGTTACCGGCGTCACTGCTACTAAGGTCACTGAGACTCGAATGATGGGCCGAAGTGGAACTGCCGATATACACGCCCGCAGCAAATGGCACCACCTGATCGACCGAAGCGGTGTTTGGGCAGTGGGTAAGGCCGCAGGGTTCGGTAACAGGCGATAACTCAGCAAAGGAGCTTTGAAATGTCACTTAGTATTCTGAATAACGTTTCGTCCCTTGCGGCGCAGAACCAATTGTCCATGACACAAGCGTCGCTGCAGAAAACCCTCTTACAGCTGTCGTCTGGTTCCCGTCTGAACACGGGCGCGGACGATGCCGCCGGTCTGGCTATCGCCGACGGACTGCATGCCAACATTACGGCCCTCACTCAGTCAGCCCGCAACGCCAGCGATGGCGTGGGTTCGCTGCAGGTGGCGGACGGCGCGTTGGCCCAGGTCACAGCTCTTCTGAACCGCGCTGTCACACTGGCTACCGAGGCCGCCACGGGTACGGTGAGCGATCCTCAGCGGGCCACGATCGATGCCGAATTTACCGCAATCAAGGCTGAAATCGACCGCATCGGCAGCAGCACCAACTACAACGGTGGACAGGTTTTCACCGCCACTGCCACCGCCATCTACCTCAGCGACGGCACCACTGGTGGTTCGAGCTCCATCACTGTGACGACCGGCGCGCTCTCCAGCGCGGCGATCGGTTTCAGCGGAACTCCGACTGACATCAGTGGAGACGTGCTGACCAGCGCCAACGCTGCTCAGACCGCACTGGGTCACCTCACCACCGCAATCGCCGGCGTGGCTGCGGATCGTGGCGCACTGGGAGCGGAAACCAACCGCTTGCAGAGCGCTTCCAGCGTTATCACCAACCAGGTGCAGAACCTGACCAACGCGGAAGATGGTATTCGGGCGGCTGACATTCCGTCAGCGGTTGCGAATATGTCGCGCTTGACCATTCTGCAGCAGACCGGTATGGCCGCACTGCAGCAATCCAACCAGATGCAGCAGTCGGTTCTGAAGCTGTTGCAATAATCCTCGCGCTACCCACCGGCGGGGCGCAACAAGCCCCGCCGGAGCGAGGTAACGGTGTTCCCCCATGCGTATTGACGGTTCCAGTCCGGTTCCTCCTGCGGACCCCCTGTTCGAGGCGCCGCAGGCCCTGCCGGCTCGCACTCCCGCGGCGGCGGTCAAGGATCGCGTGGAGACGCACCAGAAGCCCGAAATCAGCCCGACCAGTGTGCTGGTCGAAATGCAGCCCGGAAATATCGTGGTTTACAAATTTATTGACGAAGCCAGCGGGCGGCTGATTCAACAGATTCCCTCAGAACAGTTGCTCAACCTTTCCAAAATTGTCGAACCAAAGACGGGCGAAGCAGCGAAAGACTAGAAAGAGAAACCTGAAACATGGCAACCTCTGACATTTTGAATGCGCTGAGCTCCTCCGGCCTGGGCACCGGGCAGGGAATCGATGTAACCGCGACTGTCAACCAGCTTATCGCCAACCTGCGGGGGCCGGAACAGGTCTGGCAGACCCAGCAGCAGATCCTGCAGGGCCAGAGTTCCGCGCTCACTCAGCTGAATACAGAAGTCACAGCCCTCTCCAATGCAGTGGACACGCTTAACGATCCCGCAGGCGCTTTGAGCGCACGCGCGGTTAGCTCCTCTCAACCGGCGATCGCCACCGCCACCGCGTCCAACTCTACGCCGGTGGGCAGCCACACGATCGTGGTCAACAACCTGGCCAGCAGCTCTTCGTACTACTCCAATGCGGTCGCAAGCAGCACTACCTTGTTACCGGCGGGCGCGTTCACCATCCAGGTGGGAAGCCAGCCGGCCACCACCATCACCATCGACGACACCAACAACACTCTGGATGGACTGGCGGCGGCGATCACCAACGCGAACATCGGTGTGACCGCAAGCGTGGTCAATGATTCCACCGGTGCCCGTCTGGCCATCGTGAGCAACACTTCCGGCGCGGCCAGCGATTTGACCGTCAACAACGCGGGCAGCAGCCTGAGCTTTACCAAGGGCGCAACGGGAACGGATGCGACCTTGACCGTGGACGGCGTCCCCCTCACCAGCTCGGGAAACACGATCGCCAACAGCGTGGCCGGCTTGACCCTGAACCTGGTCGGGGCAGCCCCCGGCACCCAGGTCCAGATCGCGGTCAGTCCCGACACCTCAAAAGTTACACAGGCTGTCACGGACTTTGTGACGGCGTATAACACCGTCATCCAGGACCTCAGCAGCCAGTTCGCATTCAACACCGCGACCGGAAGCGCAGGCGCCTTGGCCAGCGATCCCGGAGCCCGCATGGTGCAGACCGAGTTGCTCTCGGCCGTGACCTATACCGGCACCGGAAACTCCTTTAACACGCTGGCCCAGCTCGGCGTTTCCATGAACAATGACGGCACTCTCACCATTGATAATGCCAAGCTGAGCTCAGCGGTGAATTCCGACTTTGCCGGGGTGCAGAACTTCTTTCATCCCGCTACTGGTACTGGCTTCGCAGCGTCGCTCATCGCCCAACTCGACCCGCTCACCGATCCGACGCAGGGCGCGTTCTCGATCGAGCTCAAGGGCATGAGCGACGGAGTGAAAAGCTTCCAGGACCAGATCGACAACTACGAGGTGTATATCGCCACCGAGCAGACCCTGCTGACCCAACAGTACACGCAGGTCGATCTGGCACTGCGACAGTTGCCCTTGCTGCAGCAACAGATCAACTCGGAGCTGGGATTCATGTCGAATTCGAATTCCAAGTCGAACAACGGCTGAGGCGACTCCAAATCGAAAGCTGACGCAGACCATGAATGCCAACCGCAACCAACTCGCGTATCAAGAGGCGGCAGTACGCAACGCCAGCGCCATCGAACTGGTAATCATGCTCTACGACATCCTGGCGCGCGACTTGCACGCTGCCATCGAAGCAATGGAGGCCGGAAACATCGAGCTGCGCTCGGCCAAGGTGAAGCACGGCTTCCTGGCACTGCAACAGCTCGAGGGAACCCTCAACCTGGACGAGGGCGGAGACCTGGCGACGCACATGTCCCGCTTCTACTCCATGCTGCGCAGCCAGATGATGAAGGCCCAGATCGATCAGGATGGGGGAATCCTGCGAGAGCTTGTCCAGCTGCTGTTCAGCGTGCGCGAAGCCTGGGCAGAGCTGAACAGCCGCCTGGTGGTGCCTCCCCAGGAAGCCCAGCCCCAGTCAGCCTCGATTGCGAACTGGAAAGCATAGTAATCCAGGTGAAGGACTAAGCAGGTTGGGACCATGCAGGTGTGGGGCGGACGCTCCTGTCCGTCGCCTTTGACTTTGAATTGTTTCTCGGCGCTGGTGGCCCTTTCCGAAAGGTGCACGAGAGAAAACCTCGATTGAACGGAAACAAGGACGTAGAAGGTCGCGAAACCCCTGTAAGGACGCGCAAGGCAGGTGGAAAACGGGGACGGGTGGCCCACTCAAGCCCGGTTTTGGCTTGAGTGGGTGAGTTCGGCGACTCTATTTCAGGTAATCCAGCAGGCTCGTAGGCAGAATCTTGGCTGCCGCCGCCAACGCAGCGTCGTGCGCCGTGGTGGCGCGGGTCAAGTCAGTAGCTGCTTTGGTCAGGTCCGCACCCACCAGATTATTGGCCTGCGATTTCAGGGTGACCTGCTCCTGTTGCAGGAAGGTCTGCGTGGAGGTTAACTGGTTAACCGCGTTTCCGTAGAAAATACGTTGGCCGGTCAGCGAGTCGAATGCGGTGCGGAGTTGATTGGTCGCAGTCCCGGCATCGGCGGGGGTCCCGCTCTGCAGGGCCGTAATCAATTGCTGCAGCGATCCGAAGACGTCGCCCGCGGAATTCTGGAACAACTGGTTGCCGGGCATATTGGTTTGCAGCTTGAGCCCGTCTGCCACCTGGACTGTATTTGTCCCGCTGTTGCCGTTGTAGGTCACGCCCGACGGGCTGGTGGAATCCAGCGTGTACGGCGGCGCAGTGCTGGCCGTGCCGGCGAACAGGTAAGTGCCGCCCACCGACGTATTGGCCAACTGCACCAGCTGGCTCTGGATACCCAGCAGATTTTGCACGATCTGTTGGCGGTTCGCGTCCGACAGGGTTCCCGTGGATCCCTGCACGCCCAGCGTGATGGCCTGGGTGATCGCCGCCACCGCCGAGCCTATTGCGGTGTCGGCAGTCTGCAACTGACTGGTCAGGGTGTCGATGTTCTGCAGATACTGGTCGGCCCGATTCGACTGGTCCTGGTTGCCTACCATCTGGGCCGCCGCCAGCGGGTCGTCGGAAGGCACATTGACGCGCTTGCCGGTGGACATCTGCTGCAGGGCGGTGTTTTCCTGGTTCTGGGTCTGCCAGATGGCGGCCAGAATATCGCCGGACATGTCGGGGTTTACGCGCATTTTAGGTCGTCACTCCCATACTCATCAGTGTCTGAAGCATCGAGTCCACCGTGGTGACCACGCGCGCTCCGGCTTCGTACGCTCGTTGATACTTGATCATGTTGGTAGTCTCTTCATCGAGCGATACGCCGGAGACCGCCGAGCGCTGGTCAGTGAGCTGTTGCAGGCTTAGATTGCTGGCGGTGACCGCGGCCTTGGCATTGGCTCCCAGATTGCCGACCTGCAGCACCAGGTTGGAATACAGGTCCGTCGGGTTGGCCCCGGCGGGAAGCTGCTGATTGCGCAACGCCACCAGTTGCTCGAGATTGCCGTTGCTGCCCGCCGACCCGTCCGAGCTGGCCGCGATCTGGCTGGGATCGGTGATGGCCACGCCAAAATTGGCAGCCGCGTCGGTTGTCGTAGGCAGCGGGTTGAAGAAATTCTGCCCGGCATTTCCCGCGGCGTCGAATCCCGCCGCATGCTGGGTGTTGAAGCTGGTCGCAAACTGGCTGGCCAGGTCGTTCAGTTGAGTAAACAGCTGCGGGAGGACCTGATCGCGGACCTGCAAAGTGCCGCCCAGTTGGCCGCCCTGGATCTGGCTGGTGATGTCCGCACCCTGGGCGCTGTACACATGCTCCAGCACGCTGTTGTTGGCGTTCGCTTGCAGTGCATAACTCTGATTGGCCACCACCAGGGGAACGCCGCTCGCCGTGGTCAAGGTCAGCCCGTGCTCCGTCTGGGTGACGGAAATGTTGACCAGGCTTGAAAGCTGCCGAATCAATTCATCGCGCTGATCTTGTACGGTGCCGGGGTCCTTTCCCAGCCCTTGAATCTGTGCCACCTGTCCGTTGAGCGTGGCAATCTGGCTGGTCAGCCGGTTGATCTGATCCACCGTTTGCGGCACCGACTGGTCAAGCCCGGTCCCGATCATGTTCAGGGCTGACACGGCCTGATGAAACGAATTGGCAAGATTGTTGGCTGAGGTCAGCACCGCCTGCCGGGCGTTGGCGTCAGTTGGGTTGGTGGAGAGCTGGCTCAAACTGTTGAAGAAAGCGGACAGAGCTCCGCCCACGCCCTGCGTAGGATCAGAAAAAATGCTCTGGATCTGGCTCAGCGAATTGAACTGCGTCTCGGAGTTGCCCTGCTGCTGGGTTTCTTCGTAGATCCTCAGTTGCAACAGTTGGTCGCGAACGCTCTGAAATTGCTCCAGGGTCACTCCGCCGCCGAAAGTGATGTTGTTCTCCTGAAAGGTAGGAGCTTCGTTCAGTATGGCAACTTGGCGGCTGTATCCCGGAGTGTTTACGTTGGCGATGTTGTTGGTGGTAACGTTCAATGCGCCCTGGTTCGCCTGCAGGGCCTCGACTGCCATGGAGAGTGATGTGTTCAGTCCAGGCATGGGGTCAGACCTCGCACGACCAGCCGCTGGCGGCGGCCGGTTCCGACTGTGATGGGAAATGCTGCCGGTAGGTCTGGCAGAGTGCGGCGCGCAGTCGTGTAGTGTGCAGGGCTTTTTGCAGCAGCGAGGAATAGACCCTGGTCAGATTAACCAGTTCCCGAAAATCTGAAGGAGAGACCTTGACAGAGGGCTGATGGCCCGAGGGCTCTCCCCGAAACCAGCTTTGCAATTTTTCTGCAAGCCCATCCTGAGCTGTGGTGGAAGTTTCAAGCTCGGCCAGGTCGTTCGATGCCAACGCGGCAATCGCGCGCTGGAACTGAATACACAATTCCCGTATGTCGGCCACAACCGCAGATGGGTTGTCTTGCGCTTGCTCGTCGATGCCGTCCATGGCCAAGAAAGCTCACCTTTATTACTAAGTTCGAATAGCCGCTAGCGCTGGTTCTGCTCCAGAATCGCATGTGCGATCTTGTCCGCTTCGACTTTGTAATCGCCGTTCTGGATGGACTGCCGCAAGGCTTCGACTTTGTCCTGCCGGATGGATGGCGTGTTCAGGGCCTGCGCTTCAAGCGAGGAGATGCTCAGGGCGTCCGCGGACAGACTGGCCTTGTCCTCGACGTTGGGGGTGCTCGGAGCCTTGCTGCCGGCCTTCCGGGTTTTGTCGTCGCGTTCCAGTTCTTGAAACCGGACGTTAGTAAGGTCAATCCTCATCTGTGGTCTCCTGCAATACCGCGCAACATCTTTATCGGCAGTTCCAGAAAAAACTTTAGTCCAATGATCACTTTGTCACCTTTGGGGTAACCAACGGTTTTATCGAAACGGGAGTTGATCTTAAGTCATTTGTTTCCAATGCAGTGGCGGCCGCCTTGTGAGCTGCCTGGGCCTCCAGGTGCTTGGCCACCAGGGCCGCGATGCCCAGACCACCGTGACCTCCCGTGAGGGCGCTGCCCACGGCCTGCATGGCAATGGCATGAAACTGGTCGCGGCCGGGATCGGCATCCTGGTCCTCGTCAGATCCGGAAACCGAGGCGAAAGACTGTTCGGCCTGCTCCAGCCAGTGCGATAGCAGTACCGCCTCAAAGTCGCGGGCCGACTTCTGAATCTGGGCCGAGTTTGCGGGATCTGTGTTTTTCAGTTTGTCCGTCGCCTGCATCCCCCGAACTTCTGACAGACTCACTATCGGTGGAGTTACGCCGATTGAACTCACAAAACCTCCAGTTCGGCTTGTAGTCCACCCGCCGCTTTAACGGCCTGGAGAATGCCTACGATGTCGCGCGCCGTCGCGCCCATGGTTTGCAGTCCGTTAATAAGGTCTTCGACGCTCGCACCTTCCTCGAGCCGGATGGTCTTGGCCGTAGTCTCCTTGGCTTGCACATCCTGATCGGGCACGACTACGGTTTGGCCGCCCTTTGACAGCGGTTCGGGCTGCGACACGGAAAACTTGGTGGAAACTTCTACGGTCAGGCCACCATGCAACACCGATACCGCGGAGAGCTTCACATCCCCACCCATCACGATCGTGCCGGTGCGTTCATTGATCACCACCTTGGCCGGCGGATGGACGCTGATGGAGAGATTCTGAATTTGCGAAATCAAGTCTGGGACCGACGAGACTCCCGAGCTGCTGATGTTCACGTTGATCTGCCGGCTGTCCACCGCGGTTGAAATCGGCTTGTTGAACTGGCGATTGATGACGCTCGCGATTTCACGCGCCGAAGTGAAGTCGGCATTCCGTAGCACGAACGAAACGGTGCCCAGCCGATTCAGATCTACCGCCGTGTCCCGCTCCACCGTTCCGCCGTTGGGTATGCGTCCCACGGTCGGATGGTTGAGCTGCTTGCTGTTGCTCGATCCGCCCGCCGAATATCCTCCCAGCGTAATTGGTCCCTGGGCCTCGGCATACACCTGGCCATCCGGCCCACGCAACGGGGCCAACAGCAGCACTCCGCCTTCGAGGCTCTTAGCATCGCCGATAGATGAAACCGTTACGTCCAGCGCCATTCCCGGCCGGGCAAAGGCAGGCAGGGAAGCAGTCACGAACACCGCCGCAACATTTTTTACGATGACGGCGCTGGCAGGAATCTGCACGCCCATGCGCTGCATCACGTTGGCCAGAGTCTGCGTCGTGAACAGGGTCTGTTGTCGGTCTCCGGTGCCGCTCAGTCCCACGACCAGGCTGTAGCCCACCAGCGGATTGTCACGCACGCCGGCGACGGTTGTGATATCGCGTACCAGCACGGTCTGCTCCCCGGTGACGGCCCATGATAGCTGCCCCGCGATCAGCAGGCAGACCAACCCCGCGAATTTTAGAAGCCGATGATCCATAACAGGGCTCGCATCAGCGGATTAGGTGGCCGGGTCGCGTCCGACACAACTCCCTTACCCTTGAGCTCCACTTCCAGATTTGACAGTACGGTGGAAAACGCGCTGTTGTCAGGCCTTATATCTCCCGGCCGCAACACACCGCGCACCAGCATGGTTTCCTTCTGATTGTTGATCGCAACCATGCGCTCGGCTTCGATCACCAGGTTGCCGTTGGGCAGGACCGCAATCACCTGTCCGGCGAGATTGGTGTTCATGGTGGTGCTCGCGTCGGTCGAACCCGTGCCTTTCAGTTTGGTCGACGATTGTGCGGTGAGCAGGTTGTTCAATCCGCTGGTGTTGATTTGTCCCGCCAATCCCGAGATTCCGGAAGTCGTATTGAAATCCCGCTGCGTCCCCACGTTCCCCGTGGCCTGAGCTGTAGTGCGCTGCACTACTACGATCGTCACTACATCGTTCAACCGGCTGGCCTTGTAGTCCGCCTGCAAATTCGTCATTGCGCCGTTCGCGGTCCAGAGGCTCCCCAGCGGGACATCGGTGGCTGGAGCTGAAGTCTGTTGCTGCATGCGGGCCACATAGTCCGCCCGCGCCTTCTGCGGGTCGTGGGTGACTTTGACCTTGGAAAACACGCTGCCGGTGACAAAACTCGACAAGGCCAGGATCGCGCCAACCACCCCTACCGCCCTATTTGTGAATGCCGTTCGCATAGGATTGCACTACTCCGACAGCACCGATGTCACTACGCCTGGCCCGGTCACCCGCGCCACGTATCGCTTCTTGGTATCTTTGCTGATGACCCTCACCTGCTGTCCCCGCCCGCCGTTCTGCAGGCACAGCACCGGCAAGGTCATGTGAATGTTCTCGCCCTCGAGCATCAGGACCACAGTCCTCCCGCTGCGCACCAACAGATTTCCCGCCCGCTGGTCCGGCCGCGCCGGTTCTTTGTCGGACCAGCCAGGGCGAGCCGCTGAGCCCTCTTCCAGCCGGCCCCAATGCACCAGCACATAGAAGGGAAGGCAAGTATTTGGGTGTTCACAACGCAACAGCACTTTGTCGGAATCCGCGTCCAGCATGTCGATGCTCAGTACCTTCAGCGGCGGATTGGGTTCAGCTGCGGTCATGCTGGACAGTTCTTCCATTTGCTCCGGCAGAATGGAGATGCCGGAAGAGTGAAGTGCACGCAGGATGCATTCGCGGCTGATCGGTGTTCGGAGATTGTCCTCAGCGCGCACGGATGTCCCCGCCCCCGCCAGCAACAGCGCGGTCGAGATCGCGTATGCCTTAGCCAGTCTGAAACGCATTTCTTCCCTGATCACCGCGTAAGGCTGTTGAGGTCCTGGAACATTTCGTCCGCGGCTTTTACCACCCGCGAGTTGGACTCGTAGGACCGCTGCGAAAGAATCATTTCCACGAATTCCTGCACCACGTCCACATTCGACTGTTCCAGAAACCCCTGCTGCAGGGAACCCAATCCCTCAGTTCCGCCTGGAGTGCCGACAATGGGATCTCCGGAAGCCGTGGTGGCCAGCATCAGATTGTTGCCTACGCTGTTCAGCCCACCCGGGTTGGGAAACAACGCCAGCTGAATATTTCCCACCTGGGTGGCCTGAGTTTGGCCGGGCTGTGTGACCGAAACCGTGCCGTCGGCGCCGATAGTGACGGAGAGAGCATCGGGCGGCAGAGTGATCGCCGGTTCAAGCGGATTTCCGTCGGCGGTCACGATATTTCCCTGCTGGTCGAGATGGAACGTCCCGGAGCGCGTGTAAGCAATCTCTCCGTCCGGCATGCGTACCTGGAAAAATCCCTGGCCTTGTATCGCGAGATCCAGAGGGTTGCCGGTCTGATTGAAGTCTCCCTGAAGCTGCAGAACCTCAGAGGCGCCCGGCTTGGTGCCCAGGCCTACCTGCAATCCCGCGGCGTTGGTGGTTTGCTGCGTGGAGGCAGAGCCCGGCATCACCATGTTCTGGTAGAGTAGGTCGGTGAATTGCACCCGCCGCCGTCGGAATCCGGCCGTGCTGGTGTTGGCCAGGTTGTTGGCGACGTTATCGAGATTCAGCTGTTGCGCGTTCATGCCGCTGGCGGCGGTGTACAGTGCGCGGAACATAAAGCTCCTTTAGGGGTTGACCCGCGGTAAGTCTTCGGTTGCGGTGCGATTGAATTCCGAGTGAAACATCCCTAGTGCCCGCTGCATCATTTCTGCATAGCGCTGCACGGCGACGAGTTCCACCGCCCCCGCTACGGGGTTCACATTCGAGCTTTCGAGCGATCCCTGTGCGATCGTGGACTGCTTTGCCGGAGCCTCGCTCTTTGCGGGAGCGCTGTAGTAGGTCTTGCCGATGCTCTCGAGCGCCGTGCCCGGGGGAAATTCCACCAGCTTGATTTTTCCCGCGACCGCGCCACTCACCGAAATCGTGCCATCCGCGCTCACCGTCACCGGACCGCCCACAATGCGGATCGGACCCTCTTCACCCATGACCGGATCGCCCTGGGCCGTGGTCAATTGTTGCTTGGCTGAGACCTGAAAGTTTCCGTTGCGGGTGAATGCCAGGCCAGTGGCGGTCTTTACCTCAAAAAAACCGGGCCCCTGCACGGCGAAATCCAGATCGTTACCAGTGTGCTCCAGGTTGCCCTGGGTCAGGTCCATCTGGCTGCCCCCTGAGATTCCAAAATCGTTGACTGCCTGGTTGAGGCTCGAACCCGGATGCCCGGACGCCGCCGCCAGAAATGATCGAAAGATGTTCTGCTGTGCTCGATATCCCGGAGTGCTGGTATTGGCAAGGTTATTGGCGACCAGGTCAAGCGCTTGACTGCGCGCCATCAATGCCGCACATGCCGCATAAAATCCGCTATCCATAGAAAGTCTCGCAACCTATGAAGCACATCGATGTCCATTGCTTGCCGGCCCGCCTGGCTGGTAACTCGTTGAAAATTGGTTGAAGGCTCAGGGCTGGATGAGAGTTGGATGAGGGTTTGAGCGCGGTGCTCCAGAGCCAGGGTAAGCCGGGCGGCCGATTTCTAACCGGCCACTACTCTTTGTGCGCTTAGTTGGTCTTCAGCCAAAACCTGCTTTGCCTGAGTGATTCGCGCAGCCGCTCGATGCCGATTTCCACAATGCACTGGTCGAGGCTCAACTCGTCCGAATCGGCGGTAGCGGTATCGTGCGCCAGCTGGAAAACATGGACCCTCAAGCCGCTGTTCTGGCTGACAATATCCGCGACCTCACTGAGAGTCACTACGCGCTCACCCAGCAGCAGTTCCAGGCGGAGCAGGTCTTCCGCGCTGACGCTTGCAGGTCCGGGAATTTGTCTAGGGATCATGCCTTGGGCCAATCCATACATCGGCCAAAGCGGGCTTGAACTTTACATCTGGAAGCGGAAGTAGGCTGAAAAAGGTCGCCAGGCTGCAAAATGGGGTGACAGACAGTCTGGGCCGCCATACGCACAGCAGTGCCATCCTCGTCGTTCCGTTTTTTTGGGCACCACAGGGCGGGGGGCCCTTCCCCGGCTCTGCACGAATGGATACTTACCGGCGGGCCTTCTTGGCCACCATGCGTTCGTAGTCGGCCAGGACCTTCTTGCTCAGTCTGGCTGCTCTCTCGCGGTCGAGGGCTTCCTTCGGGGATCGTCGGCACTGCTCCACCGTTCTCGTCAGACGTGCCAGCAAGGCCTGGCACGGCTGGCAGCCCTTCAGGTGCCGCTCCAGTTTTTTACAGAGCGAATCGCCCAACTTATTGTCAAGATAATTTGAGAGTTCAGCGAACGTGGCCTTACATCGGGCGAGTTTGGGCGGGACAGGAATAGTTGCGCGTGAAGGGGCTGCCGCCTTTCCGCGGCCTGGCTTCACACCTTTCATTAATTCTTTCCCGATAATCAACCGGGCGCGGTGGAGACGAACCCGCACGGTTCGCGATCGCAGCCCGGTAATCTCGGCGACTTCTTCGTCGCTCAAACCCTCCATGTCGCGCAGCACCAGAACGATGCGGTACTGTGGCGGTACCTTCTGAATTACCTTGCGCAACCGTCCCGCTTCGTCGCTCCCTGCCGCGAACGATTTGGCGCCGATGCCGCTATGGGTTCCCAGGTGCTGCAGCTTCTTCCGATCGGGCATGACTTCCTCCGAAGAAGGGCCTGGTTAGGGAGCAAACCTCTCCGGCGCCGGCTCATCAGGCAGTATCGCTACCCTGCCGCAAGAGCGGCACTGTCTGCCAAATTTCAGGATGTATAGCGGTAAATGTAACATGACTGCCCCTCAGGAAGTGCCATGCCTCAAACGTCGAGGCAGGAGTATAGCCTTTTTTTGAGAAAGGCCTGCGGCTAGCCTGAGAGCAGGCCTTATCCAAGATAGGACATGACTATGGCTACAATCACGCTTCATCCCATCGGCCGCGTCCACTCGCCCCGGATCGAAGCCGAAGACGATTTCTGGGGAAACGTAATATCCTTCATCGAACTGGATGGCACACGTTTCACGCCAGAATCCGTCCTTGGTCTGACCGACTTCTCCCACCTACTCGTGATCTTTCATCTTGACCGTGTTCCCGACAGCAGCCTTGTCAGCCTCGCCAGCCATCCCCGCGGCAACCCGGACTGGCCTCGCGTTGGAATCTTCGCGCAACGGAAGAAAAACCGGCCCAACAAGCTGGGCGTTTCCATCTGCGAACGCTTCAGGTGGATGGTCTGAAGCTGAAAGTCAAGGCCCTGGACGCGATCGAGGGCACGCCAGTGCTGGACATCAAACCCTATGTGCGCGAGTTCGAACCCGATCCGGCGCGGGTCCGGCAGCCGCAATGGATGACCGAATTGATGCGCGACTACTTTTCCTGACGGAACGCGCTTCATCCGATTCGAGAAGCTCTGGTTCTGCCGGCCGTCTCCCGGACTCTCCCAATGTCGATGAATTGGACTTTCTGCAGGCCATGAATCGAAGCCGCATGGCGGCTACGAGATCGCTGGATGCGGGACACGGCGCGATCGATCACGCCGGCAAGTTCGATTCCAAAATCAGGCGCGCGGTCCTCCTGCAATCGCCGCTTCGCTTTCTCGGCAGAAAACCAGCTGGGATTTCGATCGGGCTCTTGCGGCGGCACCAGCCGCAAGACCTCACAAAGATGAGCGTTGACTGCTGGCTCCTTGCGGTCAGATTTCGCCCCGGAATTCCGCGCCTCGCCCCGCCTGCGAACGTAACAGGTGAATGACGCTTCCTCCATTCGGCCATGCACCCCGGCTTCTTCGAAAGCCTCCAGAGCCGCTGCCTGGGCGTGGGTAAGGCCGGGCTCCACGCTGCCTTTGGGGAAAATCCAGCGCCCCTTGCCGGTCTGGACCAGCAGGAATTCGATGACGCCGCTTCGCACCCGATAACAGACCGCAGCCACCTGCTCGCATTGCTTCAGTTTGCGCAGTTCCGCCAGCCTGAAAAATTTGGCCGATACCTGGTAGGTTTGCACCTGCGTCCAGCCGACGGTCAGCCGCTGCTCCCCATTGTTCCTGCTGCCCATTCCCATAGCTGCAGAGTGCACGACCCGATCCACTTCTGGCTAGAGCAAACCTTGGTTCGGGCGCGGCAACCCGCGCCGCTGGACAGCCGGCCCATCCTCTGCCATTCTCAAATTGTCTATGACTTATCACGTGGTGGCGCTCACCATGGCGCAGGTTCGACAGGGCGCCCTCGGCTTCCAACGGCAGTTGGGTGCCATTTTGCCTGAAGCAAAGCAATTGAAAGTGTATTCGGTAAGCCCGTTTGCCCTCGACGAGCGCCGCCGCTTTAAAGACCGCTTTGGCGGCGATGTAGTTTATTTCTTCAACGACACCGCCCGCGACCTCGCCCTCGGGTACGGTTCCGACCTTCAATTTGTGGCGGAAATCGCCGAAAGCGAACTGCCACAGCGACGTACCCTGGTCGTAGGCATTCCCGAGTAGCCGTGGCTGCCTCCTACATTCGTCGCGTTTTTTGCGACCAGTGGGGAACTGCCGATGGCAGGGCTGCGTTCCGCGCATGAGGAATCTCTCTACCTACTTGCGCCTCACCTTGTCCACGAGACAGTATTTCCTTTCGACTGGCAGAAAGGACCTTTTTGGAAAACTTGTTTTGCCTGCGCTGTAATCGCGAGATCGAAGTCGGACATAAATCCGTCGCGGTATATATGTTCGCGCAAACGGTCGGTATCAGGCCGCGGCAAAAGTCGTCGGCGCAGCGCATCTGTTTTTGCCCGCAGTGCTCCGTCTCCCTGGCCATGGGGCCGCCCCCTGAAGGCGCCCTCAACCTGGCGGCATGGAACATGATCCGCGACCTGGTCGGCGCCGACCCAGCCTTGAACCAGGCCGCCTGGGAAAACCTGCGAGGAGTGGTGGGCTTGCTGCCCTCTGGCGAGCCCGAGGCTATTCGACGCCGTGCCGCCGCCGGAGGCTACTTCGAGTTCTGAGCAGCGCCTGGATCGGTTCGCGGCGCTGCTCATCGAGTGCATCTGTCCCGATCTCCTGCGGCACATCTACTCGCCGGGCATGGAAATTGTCGAGCCTGAATTGAGAGGCGAAGCCATCACGTCCTGCTTGGCATCAAGCCTCAGACCCTTTTCCACTCTCTGTGGATACAGAAATTCCTGCCCGGTCAGGCGCCCTGGGTAGTACCACCTCAAAAGAGCTTCCGGCTGGTGGTGCGGACGTTCTGCGAACTTCAATTCCACCCTGCTTGTCGCCTGTAGTCGCTCCGTCGGTGCCGTCTCTTCCGTGGCATTAATTTTCGTCCGCTCAGCATTGAAGATCTGAACGATCTGCTGGTCGCCTTGAGTATCTTCCAGAACAAACCAATAGGTACCCGCCGGCAATACCTTACCCGGAATCTCTACTGGTGCGTTGAAAGTCATCTTTGTCGCCTGGTCCCATTCATTTGCCGCAGCCGCAGGTAGAAAGACCATGCCGCCCAGAATAATAGCGCAGACAACAACTAACAATTTTCGTGGATTCATAGCTCGACTCCTATCGTGCTTCACTACAAAATAGGAATGCCGGAGGGCAGAAATTAGTTGTCCGCAAGGCAGGATCGTTCACACCTTAACTATTTTGGATTATCCCGCGCCGGTCAGCTCGCAGCAGAAATTGACGAGATTCAATTTCCCCGCACTGAACCTGGTCTCCAGAGTCACCACACCGGCACTCCCTTGGCGTCGCGCAGTGCGAAGGTGTTGTTTCCCTTTACTACTTCCCGCGCCAGGACGAGGTCAGCCTCGCCCTGCTTGATCTTCGAACCGGTGAGCGAGATCTCGTCTCCCTTGCTGAAGTCCATCCCCATATCGTCCATGAAAGCTTTGGGGCAAAGGTAGATGTCCACCGTATCCGCCCCATTTTTTACCAGCAGATGCGCGATTTCTTTCTCGCTGCCCTTGGGGGGCAGTTTCACTTCGTCAATGGTTCCCTTGATCTTGGTCTCCGTCTGAAGATCGTATTTGGGAGGCGTCGGCTTGGCGGCCTTCTGCGCGCCAGCGGTTACAACCAGGAGCGCGCTGATAGAGAGAAAGAGAAATATCCCGCGGGATCGATTCGCACACCGGCACTCAATTCGACAAGCCATGGCTCCGCCTCCCAGGAGGTGGCCGGAGTCTGCGAATCATAAATGACTGGATAGACGTTCGACTCGCGGCCCTCATTATTGCCTGCGTAGGATGAAGCCAGCTTTCTGTCCGCCATGGTACTCCAATTTCAAATGCAGGGAGCGCAACCTTTCGCATAGAGCCGAGTAGCTCCCGAGGTTCCTCCTTAGGACGACCGGCGGCCAACGACCGAAGTTCCAGTGATGGACTGCCTGCGCGGCTTCCCTAGCGCGAGTCAGCTGCGGTTGTTTCAATCAACTGCATCGCCCCCTCGAATACCACATGCGCAGGTACGGGAACGGTGCAGTGATTGTCGCTAAGATCAAGCATGATCTTATTGCCGTCCAGAAAAAATTTCCACGCGCAGGCTGGATCTGTAGCCGACCCAACTTGAAAGGGCGGCCCGAGCTGGATCGGCGCCCTTGCTTGCGGCAGTGAGGTAAGGATCACTGACTTATTGATTTCGCTGTCGCCCAGGGTCTCAAAGTACAACCACGCAAAACTGATAGGCGAGTCTGCGATCCAGATTGGCATCTGTCCGACACGCAAATTTTGCAAGTGCAGGTCAATGGTGTGAGAGGCGAAATAGGCGCGCTTCTGAAGTTGTGCCGCCAGCGCTTCCTGTTGTTTCAGGCGACGCTCCTGTTCTGCCACCTGATTTCGCAGTTCGCGGGTGACAACCCACGTAGCCGCCACAATGATGGCGGTAACGAACAAAAGCGCAAAGGCCGTCTTCATGCGTCCTCCGTCGGGGACTACGGTGGCGTCGCAAAAAATAGCCGAAACCCATCAGATAGCAAGAGCAGAAAAGAGGTTGCCCGTGGGTGCCGCACCCTCGTCGCGCATTTTGCGAAAAGGGTGGGTGACGGGACCACTAGTACCGTGACCGCGTGATTGTGTAGTCAAAGGTGGTCCGAGCCTTCTTGCGAGTAAACTGCCATTGGATCGGGACACGATGACGATTCATGCGACGGCTCCAGGCCTGCGTTTCTTTCCCTAGAGAGGCCTGGTCTCCGATCCGGCGCTGGCTCAGGCATTGCCGCGAAAAAAGACTGATCGCGATCTCGGCCTGATTCAGCCAACTGCCGTGCTTGGGGGTGTAGTGCACCTTAAGCCGATCCCACAGCCAGCCTCCGGCCTCCTCCCCAAAGCGTTCCACCACCGCCTTGCGCGTATGCGAACTCAGATTGTCCAGCACCAAATGGATGGTGTCCGCCTCGGGGCAATGGATCGCGACCTCCAGCAGGTAGTCGACAAACTCCGGCGAAGAGCGGTGGGCCGTCACCTTGGGGAA
>Ga0335085_10001009_pt1 | contig 66618 bp, 53 predicted proteins | sample Lox_Sample_45_FD_206712 | JGI IMG/M metagenome (GOLD analysis project Ga0335085, IMG submission 206712) | Soil microbial communities from Loxahatchee National Wildlife Refuge, Florida, United States - Lox_Sample_4.5 | ecosystem: Environmental > Terrestrial > Soil > Wetlands | place: USA... | reverse complement strand
CGACATCACCGGCCCCATCGCCGCGCACCGGCACGCACGCAGCTATGTGGTGACCGCTGCGGTGGACTACCTGGACTTCACGCGACCCGTCCGTGTGGGCCAGGTGATCCTGCTGCGTTCCGAAGTTACGCGCGCCTTTCGAACCTCGATGGAAGTCGAGGTGAAGGTCTACCTCGAGGACTACGTCCGGGGCGAGCGCTGCCTGACGAGCTCGGCGTTCGTTACCTACGTGGCGGTGGACGAGGATCTGAAACCGATTCCGGTGCCGCCGCTCATCGTCCGCACGGCGGCGGAGAAGCGGCGCTATCGCGAGGCGTTGGGCCGGCGTCGAAGACGTCTGGCCATGGCCACGCAGTCGCGTCATCGCCGGTGCGAGGAAGAAAGGTAGGCCCGGTGAAACACAAGCGGGGCGGCCGCGATTGCTGCGCTGGAATCAATGGCCGCGCTATCGCGCTATAATGATCTCAGGCGGACTGCCCATAAGCGTTCAGACCAAAGTCCGGGGGTTGCGTCCGCCGAACTCCGGTTTAGTACCGCCAAAATTTAGACCTGGCGAACGGCGACACGAACTCGTTTCGCATAAGGAGAGTCCTATGAAGACCAAGCGCACCAAGATATTCAGCGGCACACCCTGGGAGCCGATGGCGGGCTATGCGCGGGCCGTGCAGGCCGGCGATAGCGTCTATGTCTCCGGCACAACCGGCACCGATCCCTCGGGCAAAGTGCTGAATCCAGGCGACGCCGCAGGCCAGACCGCGCAGGCAATCCGCAATATCGAAAACGCCCTCAAGCGGCTGGGCCTTGGTCTTGATCACGTGGTGCGAACGCGTATTTATCTCACCGATATGGACAAATGGCAGGATGTCGCCAAGGTGCACGGGCAGTTTTTTGGCGAGATTCACCCGGCCACTGCTCTCGTCGGAGTGACGCGACTCGTTGACCCGGAAATGCTCGTGGAAATTGAGGCGGAAGCGGTTCTGTAGGATCGGTTGGCCGGTTCCACGTTTGGTGGCCGGTCATCCATAGCCGAGTTTCGAATTTCGGTTTTCGCGCTTCGACTTTCAACTTTTGACTTTCGACTCTTCCGAGGATTCGCCCATGCCCAGCCGGAGGAACTTCTTGGCGGCGGTGGCCGCGCCCACGATCCTTAGTGCCATCCAACCCGGCCGCGATTCGGCCGCCAGACCCGGCCCGGTACTGGGTGCTGCGGGGCCCGTACCGCAATCCGCGCCGTCGTGGCCCGACGAGTCCGATCCTGGTTACTGGGACCGCATCCGCGACCAGTTCTATTTCCCGCGTAGCGAGGCCTTCTTCAACACCGGAACCATTGGCGCCGTGCCGCGATTCGTTTTGGAGCGCGTGATCGACGACATGCGTCTGATCGAAGCGACCGTCGCGCGCTGGGACTATACGGAGCGCACGGACAACTCGATCAGCGGCTATTCCCCGGCGCTTCCGATTCGTGAGAAGCTCGGCAAACTCGTGAACGCGGACGCCTCGGAACTGGCGCTGATCCAGAACGCCACCATGGGCATGAACATGCTCGCGACCGGTATCGAGCTGAAGGCCGGCGACGAAATCATCACCACCGACCGCGAGCATCCGGGCGGCGTCTGCGGCTGGCAAATGCGCGCCAAGCGCGACGGCGCCGTCTGGAAACACATCGTCATGCCGCAGCCGGCCAACGACCCGGACGAGATCGTGCGGCTGTTCGAACAGCAGATCACGCCGCGCACACGCGTGCTCGCCTTTCCGCACATCATTTCGCCGACCGTGGTCGTGATGCCCGCCAAGAAGCTGGTCGAGCTTGCGCACGCTCACAACTGCCTCGCCATCATCGACGGCGCTCACGCCGTCGGACAGATCGAATTGAACCTGCACGATCTCGGCTGCGATGCGTATTTTTCGAGCCCGCACAAGTGGCTGCTCGCGCCGCCTGGCAACGGCATGCTCTACATTCGCACCGATCGGCAGGACCTCTTTTGGACCACGCTCTGCAGCTCCGAATGGGACGATCACAAATCGGGCATGTATCGATTCATGCAGTACGGCACCGGCAACGCGTCGCTGCAGGCAGGCCTCGACGCTGCGCTCGACTTTCACTTTCGCATTGGACCGGAGCGGGTCCGCAAGCGCATTCGTTTTCTTGCGGATCGTCTGCGCGCGGGATTGCAGCTAATCCCCGGGGCAAGCATCAACTCGCCGGTGAATCCTGAGATGTGCGGCGCCATGACGGTCTACAGCGTCCGCGGCGTGCACGGCGCCGATCTCGAGGGGACCATGTGGGAGCGCCGCCGGCTGCGTCCGCGATCGATGGGCGATCCGCTCGGGGTGCGGCATTCCTGCCACATTTACAACAGCGAAACGGAGGTGGATGCCGCGCTGGAAATCGTCAGCGATCTCGCCAAACAGCACGCCTGATTGGCGGTCGGTTCGCGAGATGCGATAAGATACTGAACTGCGGCTTGGGGAACATCACCGCCGCGCTTTTGTATGCGCCGCCGCGCCTTCCTGAAGGACGCTTTCGCAGTCTGCGGGGCTGCCGTATGGGTCTCCAAATTCCCGGAGTTGTCGGCGCTGCTTGCCAAGAGCCTCAGCGCCACGATCGAGCCCGTGTCCCATACGCCTCCAGCGCGTCCTCCGGCGATCTCAACGGGCGGATTCAAGCTCGGCGCCATCAGCGACGGCTTCTCGGGCGATTTTGAGCAAGCGCTCAAAGTCATGAAGAGCTACGGCCTCGGCTGGGTGGAGATCCGGCAGGTCTGGGGAAAGTACAACACCGAAGCGACGCCCGAAGAGATCCGGCGTATCCAACAGCTTCTCGATCAGTACGCCTTCAAGTGCTCGGTGGTGGATTCGGCCCTTTACAAGTGCACGCTGCCCGGAACCAATCCCGTCGGCAAGGACGCCGATGCTTACCCGTACGCCGGCCAGATGGATCTGCTGAAGCGCGCCGCGGACCGCGCGCACGCCTGGGGGACGGACAAAGTGCGCGGATTCACCTTCTGGCGCGTCGGCGATCCAGCCGCGATCTACCCACGTATCGCCGAGGAGCTCGGTAAGGCCACCGAGGTGGCGCGCGCGCAAGGCGTCCGGCTGGTGATCGAAAATGAAGAATCGTGCAACGGCGGGACGGGCCACGAGATGGCGGGGATTTTCAAGCTGGCGCCCGCGCCGAATCTTGGGATGAATTGGGACGTCGGCAACGGCTACACGCACGGCGAGGTCTCTTATCCGGACGGTTACCGCGTGCTCGACAAGAGCCGCATCTGGCACCTGCACCTGAAGGGGATGGCATGCGCGTCGGGCCTGAAGAGCTGCCACGAGACCTTCGCCGATCAGGGCGCGATCGATCTGGCGGGCCAGTTGCGCGCGCTCGCGCGCGAACACTACGCGGGCACAATGTCCCTCGAGTGCGAGTTTGAGGCGCCCGGAATGACACACCTCCAAACGACGCGCCGATCGCTCGAAGGTCTGCTGCGGGTTGTGGACCAAGTCGTGTCGTAGCGCCGGGATTCAGGGAGATGATCAGAACGATCTGCGACGCGACCGCTGGCGCTACGACGGGTTTTCGGAGTCGTTAAGCTTTCGCCGCCCTGCCCAGGAATCGCGGCACGAACTCGTCGCTTACGAAGGTTTCAATCGGGGTCGGCGTCGTGTTCGCGGCCGTACGCGGTTCCAACGCTTTCATATAGCCGCTGTTCAGAGCTTCGGCCATCTCGAGCAGCAGGTCCGCCATGTTGGAGGACATTCCCATTTGCGTCAGCGCCGGCTTCAGCTGCTGCGCGGGCAGAAGAACATAGGCCAGATCCGGCTTGCCGATGGATCGCCCGATCACCGAGGTCGCATCCGTATAGTTCACGTCGCGCTGGCCCAGCAGTTCGCGAGACTGCTTGCCGCTGAAGCCCGATCTCAGCAACTCGGCGGCGGCCGCGCCAATGTCACGCGTGGCGATCAGGGGCAGCGGCAGGTCGGCCCGCACGGGTCCGCCGGCCATGCCGAAGTTCCGGATCACGTCCACCTGCGGCAGCAGGTTCTCCATAAAATATCCTGCGCGCAAATGAATGACATTGAGGCCGGCGATCGCGTTGAGCTTCTGTTCCAGATTGTGCAAACCGATCACGGGCCCCACCTTCTCCGATTTGTCCGCGCCGACGCTGCTCAGCGTGACGGCGTGGGAAACCGAAGCTCGCAGCAACGCCGACGCCAAGGCGTCCGAGACTCGTTCCTGGTAGCCACGCACGTCATTGGAACCGATGTTGGGTGGAACCAGAGCATAGACGGCGCTCGCGCCGTCGAACGCCCGGGTCAGGGCCGCGGCATCCGTAACGTCCGCAGCAAAGGCTTCGCCTCCCATTTGCACGAACCGCGCCAGACGTGCGGAGTCGCGCCCTATAACGCGCACCTTTTCGCCGCCCGCAAGCAGTCTCTCGGCGACAACTCCGCCGGTATTCCCCGACGCTCCCGTAATTGCAAACATGCAGCACCTCCTTGTACTACAGGATTTCTTCGCAGCGCGACGATTTTCTTGCTCGCCACTCGTCACTTTGGCCGATCTGGTTGCGGCGAGGCGCGCTGGGCAGATGTCCTGTTGGATGCGCCAGCCTCGACGGCGGTGCGAGTGCCGTTCGCAATTCGGCCCTCCGATTCGCAGTTCTCACCTCAAGGCGATAGAATCCGACGAGGACTCCCCACGCGGCGCGCGTCGACGGTAGTCCGGCTATGGAAAAAAAAGTATTCTGGTTGAGCCTCGCTTTGCTTAGTGTGATTGCCGACCTAACCCTGCCCCTGATCTGGGCGGCGCTGGCCGCCGTGCCCATTGTTATTTTGAGCTGGTGGATCGCCTACCGCAGTGGCTGGTTCTGATCAGTTGTAGTGCAGGCATCTTGCCTGCCTTGGGCAGAGACGCACGCTGGAAGCGTGCATCACAAGGTGGCAAGACTACGACATCGATCACACAGGTCTGATGCCCACCGTCGGATCGTCGACCTTGAGCCCGAGATCGATCGATCGCATGATCTCATCCCAGATGGGGACCAGGCGATCGGCGTCACTCGCCCAGAAATCCAGCGTAAACACGGCGTGCGCGTTCAGGCCGCGGACAATCGCGATCCGTGAGAGGGCTTCTTTGCCGTTCTCAATCGAAGACCTCTCGATCCAGACGAGTTCCACGCCCGGACGCTGCTGGCGATGGATGTCCTCGCGTTCTGCGCCCGCTTTCCCTCCCGCCGAGTTGAGGACCAGCGTGTCGAGATCGAGGCCGCTCCAGTCGATCTGCGAGTGACGGAGCAGAGAGACTTCGAGACGGCAGTTGTCGTCCGGTGGAATGGCATCGTAGAGTTTCACCGACTCGGCGCTCGGTTCCATCACCATCCGGCCGGGCACGTCAAAGCGCAACGCGCCCTCCGCGAGCACGCAGATCTTGTAGCCGGGACTGCATCTCCAGGTGTGGCCCTCTTTCAATTTCAGTTCGGTTCTTTGGAAGCCAGGCACTCCGCAATCTTCCCGAGCGCCGTCATTCCCGCGAAAGCGGGAATCCAGCCGCTCAACATTGAATCAATCCAGCCCCGTGAAGCGGATTCGCGCTTTCGCGGGAATGACGGCGCTTCGACAAAAATCCCATCGCAAATGACACCACTCAAGATTTATACACCACCCATACGTCCGGTGACGATTGCTTTATGATAGAGGAGTAAGCTGCGGGCTTGAGGCAACTGCCGCTAACTCTGGATTGACGCTCCTATGCGCAAAATCTCGTTCTGTAGTCCGCTGCTCCTCGCTCCCCTGCTCTCGGCCGGACTTGTATTCGCCGCCGGTCAGAAGAACGACGCGCCGGCGACGTACGACATTCCGCTGCCGGCCCGTCCTGACTTCTCTGCGCTCGCCTGGTTGATCGGTGACTGGGCGGGACACACCACCGACGTCACGACCGGGAAGCAAACGCCCGGTGTTGTGCACCTGACGATCTCCGATACCCTGGACAAACGCTTCCTGCTGGTTCATGAGGAGATTTCGCTGCCCGCGGGCAAAACCGCCCCGGCACTGCATGAAACGTGGACCGGATTTCTGAGCGCCGCTCCGCCGGGAGCGGATTTCGTTCTCGATTCCTTCTCGAGCACCGGCTTCATCAGCCGATACTTGGTTACGGTTCGCGGCGATCGCGCGGTATTCGATCCCGAGGGCGGGGCCAATCCTCCGCCTGGATTCCTCTTCCGCCGCATCATCGCGCGCCTGAGTCCCGGGTTCTTCTCTGAAAAGGTGGAGGTGGCGCCACCGGGCGCCGCCTTTTTCCCGTATTACAACGCGCAGCTTACGCAGGTGCTCGAGTCGAAGTCGGCGGCGCCGGCGGCCACCACGCCTCAACCAGCCACGCCTGCGCAGCCGGACGGAGTCCCGTCCCAGCCGCACTGAATCCCCTCGGCCGGACCCGGCGGCCGGTAGTGTCTCAGTTTGTGGAGCACGCTTCCCAGCGTGCTTTTGGGCACAACGCACAACGCAGGCAACACGCCTGCACCACAAACTGAGACACTACCCCGCGGCGGCCATTGTGACGTCTTCATGTTCTCCCGCCGTACGGGTTGGCCGCTCGACCGAAATACTCTCACGCTTGAGATTGAGTGCCGCCGGGCGCAGGGGCTCACGGTCATCGATCTCACCGAGTCCAATCCCACGCGCTGCGGATTCGCTTTTGATTCCCGCGCGATTCTGCAGGCGCTGTCGAAGCCCGCGGCGCTCAGCTACGCGCCGGACCCGCGCGGACCACGCGAGTCCCGGAACGCCGTGGCCGCATATTACGAAGAACGCGGTGCGCGACTCGATCCGGAGCAGATGTTTCTGACGGCCAGCACCAGCGAGGCTTATTCGTATCTATTCCGCCTGCTCGCCGATCCCGGCGACTCCATCCTTGTTCCGCGACCGAGTTATCCCCTGTTCGATTTCCTCGCCGGGTTGAACGATTTGGAAGTGGTTCCCTATCCGCTGATTTATGACTCGGAATGGCGCATCGATCGCGACGGGCTCGCGGCAGGCATCGAGCGCGCGGACCGGCTGCTCGGCGTTCCGAGAGCCGTCATCGTGGTTCATCCCAATAACCCGACTGGCTCCTTCGTTAAACCGGAGGAGTCACGGGCGCTGGTTGAACTCTGCCGGCGGCATGAATTGGCCATTATTGCTGACGAGGTCTTTAGCGATTACGCCCTCGACGGGCGGCCGCGGCCGACGCACGCCGCGTGCGACTCCGTGCTGACGTTCACGCTGAGCGGGCTTTCCAAGATCTCGGCGCTGCCGCAGATGAAGCTCGCGTGGATCGTGGTCAACGGTCCGGAAGACACGCGCCGGCAGGCGATCGATCGTCTCGAGATCGTTGCCGACACCTACCTCTCGGTGAGCGCGCCGGCGGCGCTGGCAGCGCCGGAGTTGCTCGAAACGCGCCACACCGTGCAGCCGGAAATCAGGACACGGCTGCAGCAGAACCTCGCCGAGTTTGACAGGCGGCTCGATCTCGCGGGCTCAGGCGCGCGCCGGCTCAAGGTCGAGGGCGGATGGTACGCCATAGTAAAAGTCGACCGCGACTCCAGTGTGAACGATGACGAACTTTGCACGAGTCTCGCGCGCGAAGACGGCGTGCTGGTGCATCCCGGACATTTCTACGGGTTTCAGGAGGAAGGCCACCTCGTCCTCAGCCTGCTGCCGGAGCCGGGGATTTTCGCAGAAGGGATCGGCAAGCTCCGGTCGCGACTTTGATGGAGACAAAAGCCAAAAGCTTCTAACCCATCGCGGCTCGCCGCAACCAAATCGGCCGAAGTGGCGAGTGACGGGTGGCGGGCAAGAAATCCTCGCGTGCTGCGAAGAAATCCAGGGTTTGTAGGTACAGAGATACGGAGGCACAGGGGAAGATGCAAAAAGGAACGAATTTTTTATGACAGCCTCCTTATCTTCTTTGTGTCTCTCGTGCCTCTGTGTTTGATCTCTGGCTCATCGTGAAGACGGTGTCCACGGGCTGAAGCGTGGAATCCAGCGGGGCACAGCCGAGCAGAAGAGCGCGTACTCGGAGCCGAAAGTGGCCCGCAGAGTGGGCTCTTCGTAGGCGATCACGAACAGGTGGCAAAGGAACCAGGCAAGCGCGGCATATTCCAGCACGTGCAGATTTCCAAGAATCAGCCCCTGGCCGGTGATCGCCGCGAGCACCGCCACATACATCGGATTGCGGACGTAGCGATAAAATCCCGTGACGACGAGGTGACGCGTCGGAAAAACCGGGGCAGGCGTACCGATCCCCTGGATCGCAAAGCGGACAAAGGAGTCGAGCAACATCGCCGCTCCGCCGAACAACAACAGACCGCCGGCAATTCGGAGCGGGAACCAGCCGCGCAGAGGGGTCTCGATGTGCCAGCCAGAGATCCACCAGGGCACCAGGCCGACCACCGTGCCCGGCGCCAGCACCAGAAACAATGCGGATGCGAGAAGGGCAAGTACTCTTGACTTCTGAGTTCCGGCTCTCGATTCTTGACCCATGCTGCCTCTGGAGAGACTCCCTCTGGACCCCCGCGTGACCGTGAGGCGCGCCGGGCCTCCCGATCCCGACGGCCGCGTTGTGGTCTACTGGATGCAGCGCGCGCAGCGGGGCGTCGACAATCCGGCGCTCGACGTCGCCATCGAAGCCGGCAATCTGCTGGGCAAACCGGTGGTCGCCTTTCTGGGCGTCGTGCCTTTCTACCCCCGCGCCAACCTGCGAGCATACACGTTTCTGGCCCAAGGCATCCCCGATATCGCGAGCTCATTAGCGAAGCGGCGCGTAGGATTCGTGCTGCGCGCGTGGCCGGATCATCATCTGGCGAAGTTCTGCGATGAGGTGAAGCCCTCGCTCGTGATCGGCGACGAAAACCCGCTCGGCGAGACCGAGCGCTGGCGGCAGACCGCGGCGCATCGCCTGTGCGTGCCGCTCTGGACTGTTGATGCCGACGTCGTCGTGCCGGGCAAGCTGCTGCTCAAGGAGCAGTACGCGGCCCGCACCATTCGCCCGCGAATCCATGCGCTTCTCGGCGAGTTTCTAAAGCCGGTTACAAACATAAAGGGTCGGGTCGCGTGGCGACGGCCGGCGCGGGTGTTCTCGTTGCGAGCGGACTCCGATATCGTTTCGAACTTGCCGATCGACCGCTCCGTCGCCTCGGTGACGAGTTTTCGCGGTGGCGCTGAAGAAGCGACGCGCATTCTCAAGCGCTTCGTCCGCCAGCGCCTGCCGGGCTACGCGACGCTCCGCAATAAGCCCGATCTCGACGGCACAAGCGGGCTCTCGCCTTATCTTCACTTCGGACACATTGGACCTCGCGCCGTGGCGCTGGCTGTGCGGGAGGCGGAAGCGGCACGAGTCGATCGCGAGGCGTTCCTTGAGGAACTGATCGTGCGGCGCGAACTCGGGATCAACTTTGTCCGATTCAATCCGCATTATTCAACCATCGAAAGCGCCGAACCCTGGGCGCGGCGAACCTTGGCCAGGCACGCGCGCGACGAACGCGAATACGTCTACACCGAGCGGCAGCTCGAACAAGCCGAGACGCACGATGCGTTGTGGAACGCCGCCCAGGAGCAGATGGTCGGCGGCGGCTGGATGCACGGCTACATGCGGATGTACTGGGCCAAAAAGATTCTGGAATGGACGCGGTCGCCTGCGGAAGCCTATGCGATCGCCGTTCGCCTCAACGATCGCTACGAGCTCGACGGCCGCGACCCGAATGGCTACGCCGGAATCGCCTGGGCGATCGCCGGCAAGCACGACCGTCCCTGGTTTGAGCGTCCGGTCTACGGCACTATCCGCTACATGTCGTACGCGAGTACGTCAAAGAAGTTCGACGCGACGGCGTACATCGAACAAATGAAAAGATCTCACCACAAGCGGCCGCGTTCTCCGCGCGTGGCTGTGACGAGGTAAGCCCTTCGGCGTACTTTGCGAGCGTGCCGCCGAGGCCGTGTGACTCATCGTCGGGATGAGCGGGAACACCGACCAGCATTCGATGTCAGAAAGAACCGCCCAAACCAGGTGAGGCGGCGCCTCGATTTCGACAGTGATGCGGAAATGGGTCATAAGTCAGATTAGACGCGGAACCCCGCGCTGACGTGCAAGCACTGCCTTGATGCGAGCGAGGTGATCGTTCAAAGCTGCGGCTCAGACGGCCGATCCTGTGGCCGCCTGAGCCGGTCGTCTGGAGTTACGCCTCAACCGATTCCGCAACCGCCCGGGGCGCAAGGGGCTCCTTGCCGCTGAGCCGGGGGATCAGCATCGGGACCTGCTTTCGATACTCGGCGTAAGGGCGCCCGTGATTCGCCGCCAGGTCGCGCTCCTCAAATTGGATCGCCACCAGGATGTAGGCGGAGGTGAGCACCGCGAACAGCAGATGCGCCACGGTCATCGTGGGAGTCGCCCAAAATATTGTGAACCAGCCGACATACAGCGGATGCCGTATCAGTTTGTAGGGGCCCGGCGTCACAAACCTCAGGGGCGGCATCTCCCTGCCGCGCAGAAAGTACCAGACTTGGCGCATGCCGAACAGGTCGAAATGGTTGATGAGAAACGTGACCAGCAGCAACAGGATCCAGCCCGCGGCGTAGAGCCCGTAGAGCGCGGCGCGCAAGGCGGAATTCTCGACGTTCCAAACTGTGCCGCCGATCGGCCGCCATTCCCAGAACAGCAGAATCATCAGAACGCACGAAACAAGCACATAGGTGCTGCGCTCCGCCGCCTGGGGAATGAAGCGCGTGAGCCAGCGCTTGAACCACCTGCGTGCCATCAGGCTGTGCTGGATTGCGAACACGCCCAGCAAAAGGGCGTCAATTGCGATCGCCCTGATGAGCGGAGCCTCGCGTCCCGAATCCATCGCCTTCGGAACTCCGAAGTTGCCGATGAATCCGGCGGCGTATGCGAAGATTCCCAGAGTGATCGCGTAAGTGATCGTGCCGTACGCGAAAACTACCGTGCGCTTCACGAGACCCGCCGGGGCGGCTGAACCGCCGGCTGGGCCGGGCTGCGATGACGCTTTTCCTTCCATGGACCCATATGCTCCGTACTTCATATCGTTTTCCCTCCTCTAGCCACCACAAATTCGATTTCCGCAGCGGGTGGACGCGTGCGAGTTTCGGCGAAGATCAAACTGCGTACAATGTCCACCCCTCCGCGATTCTTGTCCCAGACACCGGAATCGCTCCGCGGCACAACGTCTGGCAAACGAAAGCCGTGGACGTGCTTGTACCCTTGCCGGCCGATCGGTTCCGGTCGCGACCTGCCAGTACTTCAGAGGCCTATCTCGCCCAGGGAAGGGTCTGGAGAGCGAATCTCACATTCCCGCGCCGGAGGTGATAAGCAAAAGTGCCGAAACAGAAGCCGGCGAGTTCGACGGCCAGCGAGGCTGCCAAGAGGATTGCTTGAAACACGTAGGCCGCAACGTTGAATCCGGCGAGCATCAACACCGCAATGACCAGCGCGAAGGCTCCGGCCATGGTTTCCGCGCCGCGCCGCGGTGCCGGGGCGGGGCCAAGACGAAAGGCTCCCGGCCGACGGCCAGTGGTTCGGTTGTACAGCGCACTGAACGGATTCAACTTCGGAAACAGGGCGCTTAGCCAGAGGAGTCCGCAGAGAAAGGCGAAAACCGCCGCGGACTGGAAAAGGATTCCCGCGATGACCAGGATCAGCACGATTCTCGGTTGAAACGTCAGCGCGGCATATTGACGCCGGCGAAGCGCCGATGGCGGATCCGGGAACCCCTGTTGAAGAATGAAGTTGCGCATCATAACATCCCGGCTGACCGTGGATGCGGCGATTGTGGCGGGCCGAGCGCCCGCGATTGTGTCGTTACCGATCACTTCGGATTTCATTTAAGCCTCCTCACATCACCGCCCTCTTGATTTCTCCGCGGTGTGTACGCGAGCGAGTTTCGTCGAAGAGTCGAGTTGACACAATGTCTGTTGCTCTGAGATTCTTAGCCGGGACTCCGGGCCCGCGCGGCTCCGAAACGCCTTACAGGTATGGACGATGGATGTGCTTTCTGACGTCTTGCGGGTTGTTCGTCTCTCCGGGGCAGTCTTCTTCGCGGGTAAATTCACTTCTCCCTGGGCCTTTGAATCGCCACCTCCCGAAAAGCTAGCGCCCCTCATCCTGCCGCGCGCCGAATGCTTCACGATCTTTCACGTGCTGGCGGAAGGCCGGTGCTGGGTCCAAGTCAAAGGCGAGCCACCCCTCCAGATGGCTGCCGGAGACGTTCTCGTTGTTCCGCGGGGCGACGAGCACGTGATGGCAAGCGATTTGGCGGTCAAGCCCATCCCCATGAAGATTCTTGTCCCGGAAACGCCCTGGCCCGGAATGCCTCCGCTGACTCACGGCGGCGGAGGCGAAGTGGCCCGGTTTATCTGCGGCTTTCTGCACTGCGACCAGGAATTCAATCCGCTGTTCGATTCGCTGCCCAGGCTGATGTGCGTTCGGAGTCACGAAGGCGATGTGGTGCTCGAATCGGTCGGTGCTGCGAACCGGCCCTCCGACCGGCCGGTTCCTTTTCACGCCGGAATGTGGCTGAACACCACGATCTACTACTTGATTAAGGAAGCGCAAAGCCCGGGCAGCCAGATGATGCTGGAGCGGCTGACGGAATTGATGTTTGTGGAAGTCCTGCGGCACTACATGGAGGAATTGCCCGCCAATCAGAAAGGCTGGCTTGCAGGATTGAGGGACCCCCACGTCCATCGCGCCATCTCGTCGCTGCACGCCGAGCCGGCGCGGGCGTGGACGGTCGAGGAACTGGCGCACAACGCGGGCCTCTCGCGCTCAGCTCTTGCCGACCGATTCACAGATCTGGTCGGTGAGTCTCCGATGCGTTATCTGACCGGCTGGCGGATGTTCCTCGCGAAGCAACTGCTTCTCGAAGGCCGGTACAGCATGGCGGAGGTCGCGGAACGCATCGGATACGAGTCTGAGTACGCCTTCAACCGCGCATTTAAGCGGCAGGTCGGCAAGCCTCCCGCCGCCTGGCGGAAGAACGTGTCGACGACCGCTACAGCCTAGCGCGTCAGTCACCGCGGGGAGCACCTACGGGGCTGCCAGTGGCGAGCGCCCACACGATTAGCTGAAGGAGTGGGCCAGCCCACTAGCCCCTAATCGCTAAGCTAACCCCTAGCCCTTGGCTCCTGGTCCTGATCCCTAAAAATTGAACCTGACCATCAGATCCATCCGTCGATAACCCATCCAGCCGCTGACGGTGTTGGACTCTCCGAACAGCGGCGAACCGAGGTTGCCGACGGGCGAGCCCAGGTTGATGTGATTGAACACGTTGTGCACGTTGACGCTGAATTCGAGGCTGTACTTCGTGTTCTCCGATCCGCCGCCGAACATCCCGGGTCCTCCGCCCCCGCCGCTCAAGCCCCGGCCGCCCAGCCCGCCTCCGTGACCGCCGCCATACGGCCCATGGAAACCACCGTCCCCGCCTCTTGAATTCGCTGGCTTTTTGCCGAAACCGAAGGTCTTCGACAGGCGCATGTTCAACGAGACCTGGTTGGGTCCAAAGTTCTCGTAAGGCGCAATGGGCGTTTGCGCGGTTGTGCCGTAGGTCAGGAAGTTGCCGTACGCGGTCGTGCAAGCCAGTGCGGGAGGAAGGCAAGTCGGGGACAGTTCAGCCCCGGCAGGCGCCAAGGCCGGCCGGGCGTTGAATTGGCCGGTGCCGTACACGTCCTCACCCAGCGTAATGTTGAACGGCCGCCCCGAACTCGCCATCAGAAACGGACTGATTCGAAAACCTTTCGGCAGGATGTACGACCCGCCGAGAAACGCCTGGTGCCGGGCGATGAACGAGGCCGGGCCGTAGTCCTGAGCGATATCGTAGGGATTCATCGGGATGTAACCCACGCCACCCGTGTTCGCGTTGGCGTAACTCAGCGTGTAGAACCCGAACGCGTTCAGCTTGGCGCCGGCCCGAATATTGAAATTCGTGACGAGCTGGTTCTCGTTGTAGAGTCCCCCCGACTCGTACTCGTAGATGTAACCGGTGTCGATTCCGTACGGGTATGTGCCGCTTAAAGGCCCGCAATTGACGGTCACGCCCGGCGGGCAGGATGTGAAATCGTACGGAGCGTTGATGTTGTTGGTCAGATACTGATGCAGCCCGTGCGAGTTGATGTACGTCACCGAACCCGTGACCGCCTTGCTGATCTGGCGCTCGATTCCGATGGCGGACTGAATCGTGTAAGACGCTCGCAGATTCGGCGCGAGACGATAAGTGGTGGGAAGCGAAGCCGCCACACCCGTGGGCACGGTCGCGTAAGGGTAGAAGGTCGGGTTGGTCACCACGTACTGCTGCTGGTTGATTCCGTTCAGGCGCTCTGACTGGAGGATCTGCTGGTCCTGAAAGCGGTCGTAGAAAATGCCCGAACCGGCGCGCAGCACCGTCTTCGGAGTCCGGCCTTTGCCCAAGCCCCACGCCAGGCCAACGCGGGGCGCGAAATCACCGCGGTCGTTGATATAGTTCTGAGATTCAAACCGCAGTCCCATACTGAGACTGATATTCGGCCGGATCCGCCAGGTATCTTCACCGTAGACCCCGACGTCAAAGTAGTTCGCCGTGACGAGCGGCTTTCCCTCCGTGATGCTGAATTGCGTGGCGCCGGGCACCCCTGTTGGGCAGGGTGCCGGGCACGCCTGCAGAGCCATCTCGGCGGCCTGATAGTCGGCGATGTCGCCGAAGGTGTAGGTCCCGTTGAAATTCTGGGTGGTGGAGTTCGAGATGTCGTCAACCCGCAAGCGCCCGCCAAAGACCACCTGGTGCTTGCCCAAAGACATGGTGGTCAGGTTCTGCAGCTCGTAATTGTTTTCGAGGCCGACGGACTTCTGCTGAAAATTCCCCCCTCCTGTGAACGCGCCCAGGACGTTTACGGCGGGAAGATCGCTCGCCGGACTCTGGAGACTGTTGTCGCGCTCATAGCGGAAGCGCGTCTGGTTCACCGTGCGGGAACTCAGCACCTGAGTGTCGCTGACCGAAATCGAGTGTTCGGTGCCGCGGGTATCATAGGCCTGCTCGGGAAGCGAAAAGCTGGTGATCCCTTCATTGTCCTCGATGTCTTCCCAGAATCCGTAGCGAACGGAGAGGACGTTATTCTCGCTCACCTGGTAGTCGAGCCGGGGACTAATATTGGTCCTCGCCGTCGGATTGATGATCACGTTGTTGTAGGGCTCCGGCTCGAAGGTTGTCGGATTGAGGACCACCGCGCTGACCACCGAGTTGTTCTGGACGTCGCGCCGGAACCCGTCCACAAAGAACGAGGCCTTCTTGCTGATCGGTCCCCCGATGCTGCCGTTATAGAAGACGGTGTGGTACGGAGGCTCGGTGGGGGCAAACGGGTTCCGCGCGTTGAAAGCGGAAGGATTGCCGTCCGCCATGAAGCTGCCGTGAAACTGGCTGAAACCGGGCTTGGTGGTGATCTCAATGCGGCCGTAGCCAAGCTTGTCATACTCGGCAGAGAAGGGGTTCTGATTGACGCGTACTTCGAGAATGGCTTCCTTGGGCGGGAGCTGGCCGCCGGTGAACCCGTCGATATAGATCTGGCCGCCGCTCGGTCCCGCGGAGGGTCCGGCGAGAGCCGTAAGCTCCTGCTGCAGTTCGTCCGGATCGTCGGAAAGCGCGTCGAGGTCCTTGCCGCTGATAACGATCGAACTGGCGTTATTCTCCGGCGACACACCTACGGTTGCTGCCTGGCCGTTGACGTTCACCTGCTGAACCTGTTGCTGAATCTTCAGCCCGATATCTAGCTTTTGAACCTTGCCCGCGTCGACGGTGACATTGGGCTCCGCAAAAGGCGCGAAACCCTTGGCTAAAGCCTCTACTTTGTACGTTCCCGGCGTCAGCCCCTGGATTTGGTAGCTGCCGTCCTTGTTGACCTCCGCAGCGCGGGTCTGGCCCGCCGGACTCGAGACGATCACGGTCACTTGGGCCACGGCGGCCCCGGAGGGGTCCGTTACCTGGCCGCGGAGGGTTCCAGAGTCGGTCTGAGCCGCGGAAGAAATCGCCAGCACTGGGACAAAGGTCAGCAGCATCGGGAGCAATAGCAATTGAAATGACCGTTGAAAGCTCTTCATCACATCTCCTGATTGTTCCTTATAAACCTGTGATATCATTGATGTTATTTCCCAGCACATGCCCATCGAGTTACTGGCCGGCGCCTTCCTCGCCTCCGGAGGGTCCACCCAGACTCCACGGTGAGAGCAGCATGGCTTGGCCCGACGCCGGCGCGGTGAGAATCGGCTCAACACCGGCTAAAAGCGTGATGGCAGTCACACCGTCACCGGTCGTGCCCTCGGTGGACACGACCATCACCGCGTCACCCTTGTTGAGGTCCGCGATCTTGGCAGCCGGAAGTCGATTCAGCATCTGCTGAAAGTCCGGTGGACCGCCCCCGCTGCCGCGCCATCCGCCGCCTCCCGCACCGCCGCCGGGATTCTGCGGACGCCCGCCTGCCGCGCCTTGCCACGACGACGATCCGCCACCGGCAGGCTGACCTCCTGCTGCTGCCCCGCCTGGGGATCCTGCGGCGCCCGCCGCTCCACCCTTAAGGCGCATGGCGATCATCTGCGCCATGGGCGCAGGCAGCTTGCGGACCTCCGAGTTGGCAGTCAAAGTTATGACCACCGGCTTTTTGGTAAGCAGGTCCATCACGGTAAGCTGATTGGCAGATGGATCGACGGCCGTGATCCTGCCGGCGATGTTACGAAAGGATCCGGAGACGATCTCCTGCGCTGTAAGTTCGGTGCCGTCGGCGTTGCGCTCTCCGCGGGCGCGGAGCTGGTCGCCTGGCCTGACTTGGTCCAGCGGGGCCGACTTGGCATCCTCGAAGTTCACCGAACCGGGAGCGTACCTCCGCAGGACCGTCTGATTTGAAATGTGAATTGTGACCGTCTTGGCGGTGGGGCCGGCGCCGGTCGTGATCGTGATGCTCTGCCCCGCGGGATCAACGGATTTAACAAGTCCTCCGACGCCCCGCTGCCAATCCTGCCGTTGCTGCTCCTGCATGTGGGAGATGTCGGTCTTCTTCATCAGGACGATCAGCGACACCGCGACGGGCTGGCCCGCGCCGGAACTGCTGCCGCGAGCCAGAATTCTGTCACCCACCTGCAGGTCTTCCAGCCGGACCGGCGTGGCGCTCTTCAAGTCCTTCTGACCGGGCTCGATGCGCACGATCTTGGCGCCGTCCTGCACCGCCAGATTTACATCGGTGTTGGCGTCCGTGGTCAACGTGATGTTGTTGCCGTTGATCGCCTTGATCGTCCCCAGCGGCCGTTCCACACCCGGCTGTCCCGCTGCCTGCTCCTGCAAAGGAGCGGCGCACGCGCCGGAAGCGAGAATGCCGAGCCCCATCGAGGCGCAAGCGGCCACCGCGATCCAAGCCGGAATGAGGCTCAATCTGCTTCTAGGCATCATGTTCTTTTCCCTCGTTGGTTTCTGGGCTGGGGCATGGTGACCCAAGCAGCTCGCCCACCCTGACGGGAACTTCCAAAAAGTTCAGACGTATCGGATGGGCGTCGCGTTTCACCCCATGCTCGACGTCAAACACTATCTTGGGTGAGAGGTTGCACGGCAATGGCGCTGGCTCTGGCCGCTTGACGCTCTCCCACGCCGGGCACTACGATGGATTCGGCTGCCGGGGCTTTGAGATGCGGCCGTTGCCCCGCCCCGCGAAGCGTGCTTGACACTGCCCGCTCCGGTCATCGGGCCCTGTGAATACGAAAGCAGAACCAGCATGAGCCAGGTCCGGCGATTGCTCACCTTCATGCGCCCCTATATGGGGCGGTTCTTTGCCGCCATCCTGCTGATGATTGTCGTCGGCGCGGGCGAGGCGCTCACCGCACTCCTGATCCGGCCCGTTTTCGACGTTGTGCTGGCGCCGCAGGCCAGAACCGTGGCGCATATCCTGCTCTTCAAATGGCCGATCTCGGGCCGGCCTCTTTACCTCGAACAGCTGCTGCCGGTCAGCATCCACAGCGTCTGGATGATGGTCGCCATGGTGGTGGTGGGTACGACGATCATCAAGGGTTTCGCGGAATTCCTCGGCACCTACTTCATCAATTTCGTCGGCCAGTCCGTGGTGAAGGACCTTCGGAACCAGCTTTATACGAAGATCATTGAGCAGTCGATGGCGTTCTTTTCGCGGAACCCCACGGGCAAGCTGATGTCCAGCGTGACCAGCGACATCGAAAAAGTGCAGAGCGCGGTTTCCCAGGTGGCCGCCGACTTCCTTCGCGAGACTTTTACGCTCATCGGTTTGCTGGCAGTTCTTTTCTATTATGACTGGAGGCTGGCGTTTGTTTCGTTATTGCTCGTGCCCCTGGTGGTGTTCCCCTCGCGAACCATTGGGCGCTATATCAGGATTTCCAGCCGGTTCAGCCAGGACAAAATGGCGGAACTCAACCACATCCTGCAGGAGACCTTCACCGGAATTCGTATCGTTAAGGCCTTCGGAATGGAGTTGTTCGAGGTCACCAAGTTTCGAGCCGCCACCCGGCGCCTGCTCAAGGTCAACTTGCGATGGGTGCGCGCCAACGCGCTGAGCTCGCCGCTCATGGAAGTCTTGGGAGCCATCACCATCGCCGGACTCCTTCTCTACGCGCACAATGAAATCGTGCATCACGCCAAGACCGCCGGAGACTTCGTCGGTTTTCTTTATGCCCTCATCAAGATGTATGAACCCGTGAAGCGGCTGACCGGTGTGAACAACGCCTTCCAGCAGGCCATCGGCGCATCGGAGAAGGTTTTCGACTATCTCGACATCCACTCGGAGGTGACGGACAAGCCAGACGCCGTCGTCCTGCCGCAGTTTGAGCGCGCCATCGTTTTCGATGACGTTGATTTCGCTTATGAAGCAGGTCAAGCGGTGCTGCAGGGCGTGAACCTGCGGATTCGGCGTGGCGAGGTTGTGGCGGTTGTAGGCTCCAGCGGAGCGGGCAAGAGCACGCTGGCGAATCTCATTCCACGCTTCTTCGATGCCACGAGCGGCCGGGTGCTCGTGGACGGTCACGATCTGCGCGATGTCACGCTGGCCAGCCTGCGCGCCCAGATCGGTATGGTGACCCAGGAGACAATTCTTTTCAACGATACTGTTTTTAATAACATCGCCTACGGGCGGTCCGCCGAACGCCGTTCCGCGGTCGAGAATGCGGCGCGCGCCGCCTTGGCTCATGATTTCATCAGCGCCATGCCTGACGGATACGATACTCTGATCGGAGAGCGGGGGCAGCGGCTCTCGGGTGGGCAGCGCCAGCGCATTGCCATTGCGCGCGCCATTCTCAAGAATCCACCGATCCTGATTCTTGATGAAGCAACGTCGGAGCTTGACACCGAATCCGAGCTTCTGGTGCAGCGCGCTCTCCAGAATCTTATGGAGGGCCGGACGGTGTTGGTCATCGCCCACCGCCTCTCCACCGTGCGGCGCGCGGACCGCATTCTGGTGATCGACGACGGCAGAATCTCGGAGGAAGGCACGCACCAGGACCTCATCGCGCAGGGCGGAATCTATCAACGCTTGCACGATTTGCAATTCGTCGACGCAGACTAGGCATCAGAGGTTGGGGATCAGGGGTTAGGGTCCAGGAAATTGAGGGTTTTTCGAGTTTCGACTTTCGATCTTCGGGTTTCGAGCTCGGAGATCGACTGCGTCGTGGGCTGGTTTGCATAGGAGAAAGTCTGAATGGAGAACGGCTCTCGCCCCATTGTCACCCCCGCGAAGGCGGGGGTCCACAGAATGGATTCCCGCTCCCCGCATGCGCGAGGACAAGTTTCGCGAGAATGACCGCGCGGCGCCAGAAACGAGTACGGATTCACAGATGGACCCAGTAATCGTCGACTGTTAACTGTTAACTTCCACTATGATTCGCAGCATGACAGGCTACAGCAATGCCCGCCGGGAAGAGCCGGACTTTTCTCTTGCGGTGAATCTCAAAGGCACCAATCACCGGTTCCTCGACCTGAGGTTTCGACTGCCCGACGTGCTGGAGCCGCTCGAAGGGGACCTGCGGAGGCTGGTGAATGAGTCGGTGGCGCGCGGGCACGTGGAGATGGTGGTGAGCTTTGACCGCGCGGGGTCGCAGAGTCTGCAGTTAAATGAGCGCTTGTTGGAAGGTTACGTGGCGGCTTGCGAGGGGTTGCGCCAGCACTTTGGAGCCATCGCGCCTCCGGATCCCGTGGCGCTGTTACACATTCCCGGCATAATTAGGTCGACGGGCGGGGAACTGCCGGCCTCCTCCCTGGAGCGGATTCGGACCGCGCTTGATATTCTGACGCGGCAGGCCCTCGCCGATTTCAACGAGATGCGCACGGTCGAGGGTCGGGCCCTAGAAACTGATCTCCGTACGCGTCTGGGACGAATCCGGACCCTGGCCAGCAGCGTGCAGGAACTCGCGATTCGAGTACCTGATCTTTACCGCAAGAGGCTGGAAGAGCGCCTCCGCGAACTTCTCGGCCCTGCGGCCGGATCTCCTCCAATCGAGGCCGGCAGGCTAGCTCAGGAGGTTGTCTATCTGGTCGCGCGCTCGGATATCAGCGAAGAACTCACACGCCTCATGAGCCACCTGGATCAGGCCGTCAGTCTTCTCGACCAGGGAACCGAGGTGGGCAAGAAGCTCGATTTTCTGCTCCAGGAAATGAATCGTGAGGCCAATACAATCCTCTCCAAGACAACGGACGTGCCCGAAGCCGGTCCGGAAGTTGCGCGGCAGGCCATTGAGATAAAGACAGAGATTGAAAAACTTCGGGAACAGGCTCAGAATATCGAATAGGGACGCGAGCAGCTTATTGATTCGACCGAAAACAGGCTCCCGGCCGGGGAGCATCATCGTAATCTCCGCTCCCTCGGGGGCTGGCAAAACGACGCTCGTTGCGGGCTTACTGCGATCCCTGCCCGGTCTGTGTTTCTCGGTATCTCATACCACGCGGCCGCCACGCCCTGGCGAGCGCGAGGGGCGGGAGTACTTCTTTGCCTCCCGCAGGTCGTTTGAAGGCATGGTGAGGCGCGGTGAGTTTGCGGAGTGGGCGGAGGTTCACGGCCACCTGTACGGTACCTCGTGGAAGGCACTGCGGAGAGCGCAGGCTGACGGCAAAGACGTTCTGCTCGACATCGATGTGCAAGGCCACGGTCAGGTGCGGACCCGGCTGCGTGAAGCTGTGAGCATCTTCGTGCTGCCCCCGTCTTATCGGGAATTGGAGCGGAGACTGCGGCGGCGGCACCTGGATCAACCGGGGGAGATCGAACGCCGCCTGGCGGACGCCCGGCAAGAGGTCAAACACTGGAGAGAATACGATTTCCTGATTGTGAACGACGCTTTGATGCCCGCCTTGGGCGCCCTGCGGTCAATCGTGATCGCGGCGCGATGCCGGCGGCTGGTCCAAAAGGACTGCGCACACGAGATTGCAAATAGTTTTGGAGGATGATCAGGAATGGAAGTACCGCCCGCTGTTGACAGCAAGTATCGTTTTATTCTGCTTTCCGCCAAACGGGCGCGCCAGATCCAGTCCGGCGCGCGCCCCCTGATTCAAACGGCGACCAAGAAGCCCACCAAGGTTGCCCAACTTGAAGTCTCCGGCAATCTCGTGCCGTTCGAAAATCTGCAGACCGAGGTCGCCCCGGAGGGCGAAGAGCCTTCCACCAAGTAGGCCATGCGCGTAGCCCTGGGAGTGTCGGGCGGAATTGCCGCTTACAAGTCGGCCGAACTGGTGCGCGTGCTGCAGGATCGCGGCATCGAGGTGCAGGTGGTGATGACGGCCGGCGCGCGCGAGTTTATCTCGCCGCTTACCTTCGCCGCCCTCTCGGGCCGCAAGGTGATCACCGGGATGTTTGGGCCGGCGTCGGGCGATGCCAACGTGGAAAGCGCGATCGAACACATTGCCGTCGCCCAGTCGATCGACGCTTTGGTGATCGCGCCCGCTACCGCAGATGTACTGGCAAAAATCGCTCAGGGCCTCGCGGACGACTTTCTCACCACGCTCGTGCTGGCTACGCGAGCGCCCATCATTGTCGCTCCCGCCATGAACGTGAATATGTGGGAGAACACGGCTACCCGCGACAATCTCGAGGTGATGCGGCGGCGCGGGGTGCGGATCGTGGATCCCGAAGAAGGATATCTGGCCTGCGGGATGGTCGGCGCCGGCCGGCTCGCTTCCCTGGAATCCATAGTCGAAGCGGTGTGTGGAGCGCTTGGGCTCGCCGATGATCTGAAAGGCGAGACGGTGCTCGTCACGGCAGGACCGACGGAAGAGCCTATCGATCCCGTCCGCTATCTGAGCAACCGTTCCTCGGGAAAGATGGGATATGCGATTGCAGACGCGGCGCGACGCCGTGGGGCGCGCGTTATTCTCGTGAGCGGCCCCACACACCTGGAGGCTCCTGCGGTGGCGGTGCGCAAGGTGCGCACGGCGGAGGAGATGGCAACTGCCGTCTTCGAGAATCTGGCAGAGGCCGGCATTGTGATCATGAGCGCCGCCGTGGCCGATTTTCGTCCGGCCCGGGTTGAGACGAGTAAGATCAAGCGCAACGCCGGTTCGCGCTCACTCGAACTTGAGCCTACCGAGGACATCCTGGCCGGCGTCAGCCGCCGGCGCGCGCCCGGTCAACTGGTGGTGGGCTTCGCGGCCGAGACGGATCACCTGATGGAGAACGCGCGCGCCAAGGTCGCGGCCAAAGGACTCGATTTGCTGGTGGCCAACGACGTCACGGCAGCAGGCGCGGGTTTCGACGTGGACACCAACGTCGTGACGTTCGTCTTTCCCGACGGCCGGACGCAGCCACTCGAACGCATGAGCAAGATGGACGTCGCGGGCCGCTTGCTGGACGAAGTCGTCGCGCTTCGCAAAAACCACGCAGCAGCCGCCTTGCGGTGAAGATTTAAACACCGAGGCGCGGAGACGTTGAGAGAAAGCAGGGATGACAGAAAGATATCGTTTGTCCCAGAACCTTCTCGTCTTCCTCTGTGTCTCGGTGTTGAGGCTTTCTGGCAATGATTTCGGATCGCCTTAATGACGAAATCGCCGCCCGGCTCGACTTCTACCGCGAACTGGGCATCGAAGAATTCTTCCTCGAACCGCGGCCCCAATCCACACCCACGGTCGCCGTCTCAGCCGAACCGATGCAGATCCCAGAGCAGTCGGCACCAACACAGGTAGTTGCGCCGCTGCCGCCGCCAGGGACTTCAGCCGGGGACACATTGGCCATGCCGCGTCCGCCCACCGCCGCAAGATCACTGCATCTGTTCCAGTCGGAAAGTCCGCGCCCGCGGGAGCGTGAGACGCTGGACGAGATCCAGCACGATCTCGGCGACTGCCAGCGCTGCAAGCTCGCCGGCGGCCGCAAGCATATTGTCTTCGGCCAGGGAAATCCACGTGCCGAGCTCGTCTTCGTGGGTGAAGGTCCCGGCGCCGATGAAGATGAACAGGGTCTGCCATTCGTAGGGCGCGCCGGGCAACTGCTCAACCGGATGCTACAGAGCGTCGACATCCGGCGCGAGGACGTCTACATCTGCAATGTTGTGAAATGCCGTCCGCCCGGAAATCGCACACCGGAGCGCGACGAGGTGGAGGCGTGTTCGCCTTTTCTCTTCCGGCAGATTGAAGCCATCCGGCCGCGGCTGGTGTGCTGTTTGGGAGCGCCTGCGGTCAAGACCGTTTTGGGGCTGAAGGACGGGATTCTGAAACTTCGAGGACGTTTCTACGACTTCGGAGCAGCCAAAGCTGTGGCCACGGTGCATCCCGCCTACGTGCTTCGCAATCCCCGCGAGGAGAAGATCCTGCGCGAGGACTTCACGAAAATTCGCGATTTCCTGAAAGCACCCGCGACGCCGTAGCGCCGCGGCCGCTATTGCCAAGCCAGGAGCCGGGGCCGGGCCTACTTGGATAGACTAGTCGCCTGTGCCCGAAAGAGAGACGCCCTGAGGGCTGCCGCCGCCATTGTCCGAAATCGAGAGCGAGGCCGTGCGTGATCCCGTCGCCGTTGGCGCGAAATTCAAAGTAAACGTACAGGACGCTCCGGCTCCCACTGATTTTCTGCAAGTGTTGGTTTGCGAGAAGTCGGCCGCGTTATTGCCCGTCAGTGAAACCGACGTGATGTTGATCGAGGCCGTCCCGATGTTGGTCAGGATCACGGTCTTCGACGCACTCGTGTTGCCGATTTTGACTGTGCCGAAGTTGACGCTGGTCGGAAAGAGCCGCACGACGGTCCCCGTACCGCTGCACGAGACACTTTGCGGGCTGCCGGTCGCGTTGTCGTAAATCAAGACCGACCCCGAGCGCGGTCCCTGGCCAATGGGAGAGAACGTCACGTTGATGACGCAACTCCCTCCTGCATTGACACTGCCGCCACAGTTGTTGGTCTGGCCAAAACTCGATCCCGTGACAATGCTGCTGATGGTGAGCGTCGCGGTGCCTGAATTGACCAGGGTAACCGGCTGAGCCACACTCCTCGTGTTCACGAGTTGCGTGCCGAAGGTCAGGGAGGTGGGACTGAGGCTCACTTGAGGAGCCGTTCCCACGCCCGTCAAGCTGACGGTTTGCGGGCTGCCGATGGCATTATCGGCGACGCTCAACAGGCCCGTCTGAGTTCCGGTTGAGGTGGGGCTGAAGGCGACACTCACGGTGCATGTCTGTCCTGCAGAGAGCGTGGATGGGCAGTAGTTGTACAGACCGAATTCACTGCTCGTCGTGATGGAACTGATGTTCAACGTGGCGGTGCCCGCGTTGCTCACCGTCACGACTTGACTCGAACTCACTGACCCGACGTTCACGTTCCCAAAATTCAAGCTCACGGGACTCAGCGTCACCAGTGGACCCGTGCCGGTTCCCGTCAGACTCGCGACCTGCGGGCTCCCCGCTGCGCCATCGGTGACGCTGAGGGTCCCGGAGGAAGTGCCCGCGGTTGTCGGGGCAAAGGTGACGTTGATCGTACAGCTTGACGAACTGGCCAGCGAGTTTCCGCAGTCATTGGTCTGGGCAAAGGGTGCCGTAGAACTGATACTCGATATGCTCAGTGCCTGACTGCCGACATTCGTCAGCGTGATGACTTGTGGAGCGCTGGTCGTACCCAGGTTCTGGCTGGCGAACACAAGGTTGATGGGCGCGAGCAGTGCTGTGCTCTCAAGAAGGGCGGAAGCCGAATCACTGTTCTCATCGGCACTGGCCAGGTCAAGGCGGCCGTCCCCATTGAAGTCGGCAGTGCTGAGACTCACGGGAAGCAAGCCCGTCAGGAAGTCGACTGAAGACTGGAATACTCCCGTGCCGTTGCCCAGCAAAACAGACACACTGCCCAACGAATCGTCGGTCGGAAGCGCCAGGTCCAGTATGCCGTCTCCGTTGAAATCTCCCGTGGCCACGGACTCGGGGTACAAGCCGGTGTTGTAGTCAACACGGTGGCCGAAGCCGCTCCCGCCTTCGCCCGGCAGAAATGAGACCTGGGACGTGAGAAGTTCGGCCACCACGAGATCTGGCAATCCGTCGCCGTTGAAATCCCCAGCCACCAGACTGACCGGTCCGGTCGCAGTCGCGTAATCGGTCGCCGATTGGAAGGTGCCATCTCCGTTGCCTGAGAGCACAGTGATCGTGTTGGTGCCGAAATTGGCCACCGCCACATCCAGGTGGTCGTCGCCGTTGAAATCACAGACCACCACGCCGGCTGGCTCGCCGCCGACATAGTAGTCCGCAGGGGTCCGGAAGGTGCCGTTGCCGTTTCCCAGGAGAATGGAAACGGTGTCTTCAACCTGGTCGGACACTGCGAGATCCAAGGCGCCGTCCCCATTGAAATCGCCGACCGCGATGCCGACAGGATCGAGTCCGGTGGCATAATCCAAGTGCGACTGAAAAGTGCCATCGCCGTTGCCCAGCAGCACAGACACGGTATCGGCGAGGTCATTGACGATCGCCAGATCGAGCTTGCCGTCTCGATTGAGGTCGCCCACGGCGATCCCTGCGGGACCAAGACCTGTCCCATACGTGACCTGCGCCTGGAAAGTTCCGTCGCCGTTGCCAAGGAGGATGGACACCGTATTGTCCAGATCGTTAGCGACAGCGAAGTCCTGGTCGCCGTTACCCCTGAAATCCCCCGCTACGACCGAGATCGGCGTCGATCCCGCAGGCGCGCTCGATCCGCTGAAAGCTGCGGCACTGCTGGGCTCTGTGATCTGAAGGAACGCGACATTCGAGGTTCCGCCTCCGGGCGCGGGATTTACGACGGTCACGGTAACCGTGCCCGCTGCTCTAATCCGACCGGAATTGATTTGCGCTGTGACCTGACCTGAGCTGACGAAGGTTGTTTGCAGCGGAGCGCCGTTCCAGAAAATGTTTGAGCCTGCCACGAATCCTGATCCGTTCACCGTCAGAGTGAATGACGCCCCGCTGGGCACGACGCTTAACGGCACCAGCGGCAGCGAAAGGCTGGGTACGGGATTAGAACCCGAAGCAGCCCAGACGCGCGGCATCGACAGCACCGCCAGCAGTGCACAAGCGAGTACACTGCTCCCCCCTATAAAACTCCGCATAATTCCCTCCCTGTCAAAACTTGAAAAGGCTCTTACCGACGGCAGCCGTTCCCGACACAGGGTCCGCGGACTGGCTGCATAGCTCGAGGCCTAATTATTAATCCTGTGTAGGTACAAAATTCTCAGCGAAGAAGACCTGCTGCCCGATATTCCTGTAGCAAACTACGCCCCTGCTGATCCGCGTCGAACACGGTCAGGTCGCGTGCATGGTGATGCTCTGATTCTGAGTGGAGGACAACCCGCCCGAACGGCGGATGATTCGCGCCGCCCCCCATGGGTTTCTTTTTTATAGCATCCTATACCCGAATGTCAATATCTTGGAGTGACCCTATTGGGGTAACTGATCCCGGCACGGCCTGAATCGACTGGTTTCAGCTGGCCGGGTTCGGAGGTAGTACGCCAACGAGGGATGACCGTCTTTCGCTCTCCTGCCAGAGAGCCCGCGCGGCTCGATCGTCCTGAGCCTGACGCGTGGGGGCGGCGGGCTGGCATCGGAAGAAATATTGGCCGGTAACACTGGCGACTTCGGCCGAGGACGCAAGATAGACGAGGGTCTCAGCGCCTTTTGGGGGCGATATCGCGAACAGTTTGGCGGCGCGAAGGCCGAACGAGATCAGTCCGCCGCTTTGATCCCCAAATCGCGTGTCCACGAAGCCGGGATGAAAGCAGTTGACGGTGACCCCGGTGCCTTCGAGGCGGCGCGCCAGTTCGCGAGTGAAAAGAATATTGCAGAGCTTCGACAGAGCGTACACCTTGAATCCTGGCCCGCCGTAGCGCAGGGTATGCCAGATACTGCCCCGGTAGGCGTTTTCGGATTGCAGATCGCCGAAATCGAGGGTTGCCTTTTGATGCGCATCGGACGATGTGTTGATCACGCGCGAGGGCGCCGACGCTCGCAGCCGATCGAGCAGTCCGAGGCTGACCACAAAATAGGCCAGGTGATTGGTAGCGAAGGTCAGTTCGAGCCCGTCTTCGGTCACATGTCGACTGCCGAATAGCGCGCCGGCATTGTTGATCAGCACGTCGATTCGCGGCTCGGTAGCCGCGATCTCCGCGGCCACGTGCTTCATTTCGGCGAGCCGGGAGAGGTCGGCGTAGTGGATGGTGTGTTCGACACTGCGGTTGATCGATTGCAGCCGCTCGAGCGTCGCCGCGCCGCGCGCCCGGTCGCGAGCGATCACCACCATCCGCGCGCCCATGCCGGCCAACGTTTCAGCCGCCACTTTGCCGATTCCGGAGGTGGCTCCGGTGATGACGACGACTTTTCCTCTCATGCTGTCCTGGCACGGGCCGGTACTTAGTAGTGGTATCGGGCTTGAAGAAAATCGATTCGATGCTGGCTCACTCGATACACCAACCGGTGCTCCTGCGTGATTCTTCTTGACCAACAACCCGCCAGTTCGAATTTCAGCGGCTCAGGTTTTCCAATGCCCTGAAATGGATCTTTCAAGACTGCTTCGATGAGATCAAGGATGCGCCAAGCGGCCCTGCGGTCGGTTTCCACCCAATAGCGGAGGTCCCGGCGAAACTCCGGTTGGAAAACGGCTTGGCGCTCACCCGGCAAGCCCCATCTCCCGGCGCAATTTCGAGACCGGTTGGGGCCTGCCCTGGCGCCGCTTGGCACGATTGAGGGCGCTCAGCAGACGTTTTGCATTCGCCGGAGAGCGCAGCAAGTGAGCGGTCTCCATGAGACTAGCCAGCTCCCGGGCAGGCACGAGCGCGACGTCATCGCCTCTGCGCCGGCGAACGACAACCACCTCCTGATCGTCGGCGACACGATCCAGAACAGCCGCCAGGTTCGCCCGCAGGCTGGTATAGCTCGTCTCGATAGCCATCTCATTGCCCTCCGCAATCCATTGTACAGACATCCTGTACGTCTTATCAATGGGCCTGCAGCGAGTCATAACCAGGCGCGGCGGACTCGCCAAAGGGTCATCTTAACGACCCGTGCTTCTCCCCCTTGGCAATACACTTCCAGCCCGTTGCTCGCTGCCGCCGGGAAAACCAAGTCCGAAATCACGGTCTCGCCATCGCCGCCGAACACCTCTACCGACGAACGATCGACCAGGATGTGAATCTTGACGGGCCGGCCTCGGGTAAGGTGAATCGGCGCCATGTGGCGCGCCGGAAAAGCGGGGTCGAAGCCGACGTTGCCCGAACGAGTCCGATCGACAAACAGAACCGATTTCGCGCGATCGATGCCGATCACGGCGGCTTCGGAGCCGTCGTGGGACTCGCGGACTTCAAAGCCAAACTCCTCCGCCGATCCCGGGGCAATCTCCGCCTCGATCTCGATCGTATCGCCGCGCGCTTCAGCCGCCTGGAGCAGCCGATTGGCGGCGAGCACTGTTCGGTTCGCAATGACGATAGGACGCTCGCGTAAAACCTGCAACTCGCGGATCGGTTGCTGCACCAGCCGGACGCCCTCGGGGAATCGCTTCAGACCGAGCGTGCGTGGAATCGACTGCTGCCCGCGCCAGGGATGCGTGGGCGCGCGCGCGGCGTATTGCCAGTTGTCAAGCCAGCCGATCCAGATGCGACGGCCGTCTGAAGCCGGAATATCGGAGAAGGATGTGGAAGCGTAAAAATCAGCACCGTAGTCGGCCCAAAGCGGCGCCGCGTCCGGGCTGTCGTTGGTGAAGGTGGTTCCATCGAACCGGCCAACGAAGTACTGATCGCCTGACCCGCCTGCCACGCCGCCCGGATTCACATTGACGCTGAGCACCCACCGAATGTCATGCGGGTCGCTATCGACGGCAAGCGGGAACAGGTCCGGGCATTCCCACACGCCGCCCGTTGCTCCGGCGGGCCCGAAATCGCTGAGCGCGGTCCAGTGCTTGAGGTCGATCGAGCTGAAGAGGCGGACCTTGTGCTGCGGCGGCAGCGCCGTGACGATCACCCACTTGTGCCCCGGCGCGTACCAGAAGACTTTAGGGTCGCGAAAGTCCGCGAGATGCAGATCAATCACCGGGTTGGCGTCATACTCGGCCCACGTGCGTCCGCGATCGTTGCTGTACGCAAGGTATTGGCTCTGATTCTGCTCGCGAGCCGCTGAATTCGAGGAAGCTGCGGCCGCAGACCGGTAGCCCGTATAGATCGCCGCCAGACACGAGTGATCTGCCGCGGCGGATTCGCAGAGACCGCTTGAATTGTGCGCGTCCACCACCGTGCTGCCGGAGAAGATCATGACGCCGTGCCACTCGGGAATCGCCACCGGCAATTGCTGCCAGTGGACCATGTCCCGGCTGACGGCGTGGCCCCAGCTCATGTGTCCCCATTCGTCACCGAACGGGTTGTACTGAAAGAAGAGGTGATATTCGCCGTTGTAGTAGACCGGACCATTGGGATCGTTGGTCCAGTTCTTCGCAGGACTGAAGTGGAATTGAGGACGGAAGGGCTCCTGATAAGTCTGTGCGGTGGCAACGCGGGAGCGCGCAGACATCATGATCGCAAGGGCGGCCAGTGCGACCACAGCCACACGGTCGGCCCTGCAGATATCCTGTCTCACTCAAGCTCCTGAAAACGGCCGGCGGTCCCCCTACCAGATCTGGCACCGGACCGCCGACGGACGCACCATGGCGTCGCCCTCCTGGCAATCGAACGCCTTGTAGAACGCTGGCATGTTCGAAGGTGCCGCGATGGCGCGGAAGCGATCGAGCGCGTGCGGATTGGTGTTGACCATCAGGCGCTCGAATTCCGGACGATCGTTCGCTGCCCAGACCTGCGCATAAGAGAGAAAGAACCGCTGCTCGGGCGTGTAGCCCGCAATCGCCGGTCGCGGCTTGCCTTCGAGGTCCTTTTCGAGCGCGTTGTACGCGATCGTTAAGCCGCCGAGATCGGCGATGCTTTCGCCGAGCACCAGCTTTCCGTTCTCATGCAGATCACCCTCGACCACGTAGTTGTCGAATTGCTTCTGGACGCACTCCGCGCGCGCTTCGAAATTCTTGGCGTCTTCCGGAGTCCACCAGTCGGTCAGGTTGCCTTCGGCGTCGAACTTGCGCCCCTCATCGTCGAAGCCGTGCGTCATCTCATGCCCGATCACGGCGCCCATGCCGCCATAATTCGACGCGTCGTCGGCCTTGGGATCGAAGAAGGGCGGCTGCAGGATGCCCGCCGGAAACACGATCTCGTTGCGTTCCGGACTGTAGTAGGCGTTCACCGTCGGCGGCGACATGCCCCACTCCGTACGATCCACCGGCTTGCCGATCTTCTTCATCTGGTAATTGAACATGAATTCGCGCCCGCGCATGGCGTTCAGCACGTAGGGGCCGCGGTCCACGTTGAACGCGGAATAGTCGCGCCACTTGTCCGGATACCCGATCTTGCGCGTGAAGGCCGCGAGCTTCTTGAGCGCCTGCTGGCGCGTCGGTTCGCTCATCCAGGGGAGCGTTTCCAGATCGTCGTGCAGCGCCGCCACTAGGTTCGCCACCATCTCCTGCGCGCGGGCCTTGGCTTCGGGCGGGAAGTACTCTTTGACGTAATCCTGCCCGAGCGCCTCGCCGAGCTGGCGATCGGTCGCTTGCACGCACCGTTTCCAGCGCGGCAGCAATTCCTTGGTGCCCTGCAGCGCGCGGCCGCGGAAGTTGAAATCCTCGTCCACGAAGGGCTGCGATAGCTCAGCCGCGTAAGCGTCCACCAGGTGCCAGCGCAGGTACGTCTTCCAGGCGGCGAGCGGGACCGACTTCAGGTCGTCGTTCATCGCCTGGAAGAACTTCGGCACCGCGACATCCACGCTCTCCACATTGGGGTAGCCGAGATTCTGGAAGTAGGTCTCCCATGCGAAGTCCGGCGTCAGCGTCTTCAGTTCGCTGCGATCCATCTTGTGATAGAGCTTCACCGGATCGCGGCGCTCCACGCGCGTCAGTGACGCCTGCGCCAGCTTGGTCTCGATGTCCATCACCTCCTGAACCTCGGCGGACGCCTTGCCCTGGTCGTCGCCCAACAATTGGAACATCTTGCTGACATGCTCCACGTAGTGCTCGCGGATCTTCGCATTCTTCTCGTCCACTTCCTTCTTGCCGGTCTCGAGATAGTAGTCGCGGTCCGGCATGCCCAATCCGCCCTGGTCGGCGCCGCCGATCACCTGCGAGCTGTTTTTGGCGTCCTGCGTGGAGCTGAAGCGGAACAGCGCGTTCACCCCCATGCTCTGCAGGTGCGCGATCTCGCTTTCGAGCGCGGGCACGCTGTCCACCGCCTCGATCTTTTCGAACTCGGCATCGAGCGGCTTCACGCCCTGGGCGTTGACCTCCGGCTCGTTCATGCAGCTGTAATAAAAGTCGCCGATCTTCTGATCGTTGGTGCCGGGCGCGGGATTGCCGGCCTCGGCCTTTTCCAGAATTCCCTTCAGATTCTCCTGATTCCGCTGCTGCAGCGCGCTGAAGCTGTTCCAGGAGGGATACGCGGCCGGTATGGGATTATTCTTCAGCCACTCGCCGTTGGCGTAATGATAGAAGTCCTGGCACGCCTTGCAGGTCTTGTCGATGTTGGCGGTCTGTACGCCTTGATCCTGCGACTCGCCGGTCTCCTGGTGCGATCGCGCGGCCCAGTGCGATGGCGTCGCCTGCCCCCAGCTCAGGGCGGCGAAAGTCAGGGTGGCAACGGCCAGAGCGGCAGTGATCGCCAGGGCCAGCGACAAACGCGGACGGATTGGGGTCATGATGGGTCCTCCAGTCTCAAGAAGATGGTTATTATAAATCAGGTTGAGGATGCCGGAACGAACGATGCGCGTCAGGCTCGGAACTCGCTGCCATCATCATCGGAACTCGGTGCATCATCGTTGCTGCTGGTTCCATTTTCGCGAACGCCGCCATCTTGAATCTGCCATCTTGAATCTGCCATCAGGAGTGAAACATGCCGCCCAAGACAGACGGAATCCTCGAGTCTGCACTCTATGTCGCCGACGTCCCCCGGTCGATTCAGTTCTACGAGCGCATCTTCGGCTTTCACCTCATCAGCGACTTCGGCGGACGCGGCTGCGCCATGCAGGCGGGCGAGCGCCAGGTGTTGCTATTGTTCAAGAAAGGCGAATCGCGGCGAATCCCGACGCCGCACGACGGCGACGGCGAACTGCACGTCGCGTTTGCAATTCCGGCCTCGGAACTCGATCGCTGGGAGGATTGGCTTGCCGAGAACGTGATCGCCATTGAAGAGAAGCGCGTGTGGGAAAAGGGGGGCATCAGCCTCTACTTCCGCGATCCTGACCGGCACCTGGTGGAAGTCGCCACGCCCGGCGTGTGGGCGATCTACTGATGCCCTGATCTTTTGGATCTGCTTTCGAATGACTTTCGAATCTCCCCTGTTGAATCTGCTCTTTCGAATCCGTCATTCCCGCGCAGGCGGGAATCCAGAATGGAAAAGCTACCGCGAGTCGGCCGTCGCCGTCATTCCCGCGCAGGCGGGAATCCAGAGAGGAAAAGCTACCGCGAGTCGCCCGTCGCCGTCATTCCCGGGCAGGCGGGAATCCAGAGTGGAAAAGCTACCGCGAGTCCGCCGTCGCCGTCATTCCCGGGCAGGCGGGAATCCAGAGTGGAAAAGCTACCGCGAGTCCGCCGTCGCCGTCATTCCCGCGCAGGCGGGAATCCAGAATGGAACAAACCGCTGGACTCGTCGCGAATCACGTGCGGGCTTGCACGGAAGGGACGTTGTCCAGAACCACGGTCGGCAGGCTTCCCTTGCCGAGCACTTCTTTGGCGTCCAGAACCTCGATGCCTACCAGCTCCTCGCCGGGGCCGATGTTGAGGCTCACTTCATCGGTCAGTCGCAGCGTCCGGCACTGATACTCGCCCTCAAGCAGGCGGATGTAGAGGGCGTCAACCTGCTGTCGTAGCCGATGCGCATCGCAAATCCCTCAAAAGTAAAGGGTGCACACCGTCACGACCAGAATCTCATCTTGCTCCTCGACGACGAAGGGAGCAACCTGCTTGATGGCATACAATCGGCCCTGCGACTCGGCCTCAAACTGGAAGTTAAGTCGACACATCAAACGTCCGCGCTTCGCCGGCTCGCGGGCGCCTCGTTCGACGGCCTCCCTCACCTCGGCTCGCTGGCGCCCGCTCTTCGCACTGCTCGACCGCGTGCTGGGTCAACCGGATCGATTTCACAATCTACCCTTACCGAGCACTTCGTTGGCATCTCCAATCTACCATCTTGAATCTGCCATCGACATCCTCCCGCCGTCGCCATCCTCCGCGCGCTTGGTCATTCCCGCGAAAGCGGGAATCCAGAGAGCTTACCCTGATCAAACCGCGTAATGACGCTCCTGCGCCTTGGCGATGAGAGGGCGCGCTGCTATATTCCGAGTGGGTCTGGGTCCGCTGTCAAAGCGAAGCACCTTGAATGGCGCTCACCAGCGATCCGAGCCACCCCGGTTTTCGCCAGGATCGCTGTCCCGAGAGATCTCAGAGGTAGGCAGATGGCTATAAGCTCGCGAAGCCCACCTCTCGCAGATAATGGAAAGTCGGGTCGTAGAACTCTGGGCACCTCGTCTTGTCGGCTGAGTCGCCATTCGGTACGACGATTACCATTCCCTGCCGGGCGCGCGTCAGCAGAACGCGATAGGCATTCTTGAGATAGTTCTGACGTTCCGGGATTCGGATATGATTCCAGCGGTCGCCGCAGAATGACCAGTGCTGCCACCCCTGTTTTGAGTACCTCAGGTCAGCATCCCACGTCACGCATGCCCAATCCAGTTCCAGCCCTTGCACCTGGAATTCCGTAACAACGTCTTCGAGGTAATAGGAGGATCGCACGTCCTCTTTCCCGTCGAGAAACCAATGGACGGGATCGACCGGAGCCCGCACGTCTATCGCATACGGTTTCAGCCGCTGTGCCTCGGAAGATACTACCATGCCGTAGCGCTCTGAGCCCCGTGCATGATCTCTTAGCCATTCCTTGGCTTTTCTCAGATCGCGAGTGACAACCATAGGATAATTCGCTGACACATTTCGCAGAGTAGAACGCGCCCGCTCGGCTTCGAGGTCCAGCAGTTGCTTGACGAGCAAGGAGACATTTTCGGCCCGAAATGAACGCATCGACACGCCAAGATGTAACTCGTTTCGGTAAACTACATTTGATCGGGTCGACAGGCTGCGAAGAACTTCGCCCGCACCATACTCGCTGTCGGTGAGATGAGGAGAAATGTAGATGTGCCATCTCGGAAACTGCCTGGTGAGCGATTCGATCCATTCGCTGATTCCCGCCTCTCCCGTATTGATCTCCTGACCGCCCCCTACAAGGCAGACGATCACGCCCCAATCCTCGTGTCGATCGAGGCACGAAATCAGGAACTCCGGCTCTGATTGATTGAAACCCGGTGTTCCCTTCTTTCGGCGCATGAAATTCGATGTCTGCTCAACGTTCCACGCCCGCTGTGCCTCGTCGAAAACGGCGACGTGTTCGATTGGCGGCCGATTGGCATCTCTGAGACATTCATCCCGGAAATGATGGACATTCTGAATCAAAGCCTTGACCTCCCGCATCGCCTCGCCCTTCTTCAACGATTTCCCCCGTTCTCTTTCGCCACGGACGCGATCCCGTGCAAGCGCCTCGCGAAGGATTTCCACCAGCGGTCCGTTTCCAGAGAGGAAAACGCCAATATGACTTGCTCCCATGTTGAGTCCGACTAAAGTCTTTCCCGCACCGGGTACACCGGTCACAAAGCAAATGGCCTTCACGTGTCTTTGCCTGGAGGCCGCAATGATTGATGAAATCGAGTCAGACGTTTGGCTCAAGTTGATGGCGCTCGCGTCGCTGCGTGAGATTTCATGAACCGAGTGACCGCCATAGAGGGCGAGGGCAGCCTCAATGATCGTCGGGGTTGGGCAGTATCGTCCCGTTTCCCATTGCGCTGGTTCAATGGCTATACCAGCTGTGGTTCTTAATACCGCATTGATGACCCCATCGAGCAACGAAGCGTTGGTCCTGATCGGCAGCAATACCCCATCTTTACCTTGCGCCGGAGCGACGACTGGATTGATAGCCGTTGCCTTTGTAGCAACGAGAACTGGGGCAATCAGTCGGCTATGACTCGGCTCATGAAAGTTCTTCAAATCGAGCGCATAATCCCAGACCTGATCCAGCGCATGGAGAGTGAATTCTTCTTCGCCGACCTTGAACTCGAGTACAAAAATAACAGGGCCGATGAGAGCCACCGCGTCAATCCGGCGTCCCATTCTCGGGATCGAATACTCGAGATACAAGGCACCCGCCAACGGCGGTAGGGCGGAACGGAGGATCGCGATCTGCTCCAGCCACGAATCACGCTGCGTTTGCTCCACAGCGAAGTCGCTGTTCTTGGTCAGGACGCCCAAGATTTCGGTGTCACTGGTAATCTTGAACCGATCGATGGTGTCCGAGTAGTATGCTCTTTTCATCAACTGATGCGTATCAACCGGCAGCACTGATAAATCTCGTACGCCTCTCTTCCAGCCATCTCGCGAAGCTCCCAGGTATGATTGCGCTGGCGAACAGCCAGTAAGTTGTCGAATGGGATCATCGCCGCCTCGCTGGACTCCTTGAAGCCCAGCGCGTCCTCATCCATGGCCTTCAGATCAACGGCAACTCTGATCTCATTGACCGAAGCCTCAACCCAGTCGTAGGGACCAAACTCGGCAGACCTAGCGGTTTCGTTGTTCGAGAATAGCACTTTCACTTTCATCTAACACTCCTCCGAGGAGGGTAGATCAGCCGTGCTGGAGAGTATGTCCGAGCGAACTGCCCGTTGCAAGCGCATGCTCGATCAATGATGGCTCCGGTCCTTTTCTGACGGTCCTGCCGCTCGGCAGTGGAATCGGCATTGCAGATCCGCAGATCTCAGACCGACATGACCCCGAACTCACTCATTCCGGGTCAGCGACTGAAATCCACGGCCTGTTATCAACCTAGGTAGTTCCTCTGATTGTCCCCTCAAAACTGCCGACAGGCAACCGAACGAGCATTGCATTGCCGCGCACGCCGGTGTACCCTAGCCGGACGACCGGGATCGGAGGTCCCGGTTAGTCCCACGCACAAAGGAACCCGATGAATCGCACGCTGCAGGTTTGGCATGGCCGCAAGACGCTTGTTTTCCTCATTGTGGCGCTGGCATCGTTCACCACGCTGGCGCTCGGGCAATTCACCTTGAAGCAGATCAGCATCGACAATCTCACCAACACGGACAGCGATCACCAGACGGAAGTGGAGCCGCACATTTTCTCGTGGGGCAACACGATGGTGGCCGCGTTTCACGTGGCGCGCCGGCCCGGCTCGATTGGCTGGGGCAGCGGCGACATCGGTTTCGCCACCTCGAAGGACGGCGGCGCCACCTGGGTGCACGGCGATCTGCCGGGCCTGACCGTGAACTATGGCAACGGGAAGTTCGGGGCTGAGGCCGATCCCGCCGTGGCCTACGATGCCAAGCACGGCATCTGGATGATCGTCTCGCTGCCGCTGGCAGGACTGAGCGGTTTCGGGAGCAAGATCGGCGACGTGGCCGTCAGCCGCTCATCGGACGCGTTTCACTGGAACAGTGTGGTCGCGATCGACAAGACGGCGCTCGACGACAAGACTTGGATCGTCTGCGACAACAACTCGCAAAGCCCCTATTACGGCAACTGCTATGTGGAGTGGGACCAGGCTTACGGCTCCGGCGACGTGCTGATGAGCGTGTCGAGCGACGGCGGACTCCATTGGAGCGCCGGCAAATCGTCTTCCGATCGCGCCTTCGGACTCGGCGGCGAGCCGTTGGTGCAGCCAAACGGCACCGTCGTGGTGCCCTTCGAAGGGACAGGGATCAACGCCTTCACCTCGACGGACGGCGGCAACACCTGGGGCCGGAGCCTGAAGATCGCTAGCATCAACAGCCATTTCGATGCCGGGGGCATCCGCAATCCGAATCTGCCCACCGCCGCCGTCGACGCCGCGGGCAACGTGTACGTGGCCTGGTCCGACTGCCGATTCCGCACGAACTGCGCCGAAAACGATATCGTCTACAGCAGCTCTGCCGACGGGGTGAACTGGAGCGCTGTGACTCGCGTCCCAGCCGACCCGACCACGAGCACCGTCGACCACTTCCTGCCCGGAATCGGGGCCGATCCGAACACCTCCGGCACGGGCGCGCATCTGACCGTGGTCTACTATTACTATCCGACATCGAATTGCGGCAACTCCTGCCAGCTCGACGTCGGATTCAGCACGTCCGAAGACGGCGGCGCAACCTGGTCGTCAGGCGTGCAGCTCGCCGGTCCGATGCAATTGAACTGGCTGCCGGATTCCGACAACGGTCCGATGGTCGCGGACTACATCGGCGTGTCGTACAACAACGGGAATCCGTTCGGCGTCTTCGCCGTGGCGACGGCTCCTACGGGAAGCACGCTGCACGAGGCGATGTATACTACGAAGCAGCCTTTGGTGGCCGCAGCCGGCGTGCCGCGCTTCAGTTCGAGCGCCGATCATCCGGTGCCCGGCGCGAAGTCGGACCACAAGATGGTGTTCTATTATGACGACGGGCACCATCGACCGATTCCCGAGTCGCGGCTCGATTCTCAGAACGAGAAGTAAGGCCAAATCTTTAACCTGCTACGGCATCGTGGCGCCGTCGTCTTGATCGCAGTCAGGACGACGGCGCCGAACCTTAATGACCCCGCCGTCCTTAGTCCCCGCCAAACCCAAACAACGCCGAGTGATCACCGTCACACACTAATCCACTGAGTGTCTGTTAGTATTTCCTGTTGACTGGATGTGATAAGCTTTGCTGGTTAACAGCCCGCGACCGCCGGACCATTGCCGGCAAAAGCGTATCGAGAGGCCAAGACCTTGAACAGCTTGATAATGGACCGCAGCCAGTTGGATTTGCTGCTGGGAGCGCTGGCAGAGCGGGGCTATCGGGTGGTTGGACCGACGGTGCGGGACGGCGCCATCGTCTATGACGACGTGGACTCGTCGGACGATCTGCCCGTGGGATGGAAGGATGAGCAGGACGGCGGCAAGTATCGGCTGGTGCGCCGCAACGATCAGGCCGTCTTTGGCTATGCCGTCGGACCGCACTCCTGGAAGCGCTTTCTGCATCCTCCCCTGGTGCGGCTCTGGCAGGCGACCCGCAAGGGCGGCGGCTTCGAAGTCGTTCCGGAGCAGCATGAGCCGCAACGCACTGCATTTATTGGAGTTAGATCCTGCGAACTCAACGCCATCCAGATTCAAGATAAGGTGTTCATGGGCGGGCCGCACGTGGATTCAGCCTACAAGGCCCGGCGCGACAATATCTTCCTCGTGGCGCTGAACTGCGGACAGGCGGGCGGGACCTGCTTCTGTGTCTCCATGAATACCGGGCCCAAGGCCGGGACCGGATTTGACTTGGCGCTGACGGAGATCTTGGAGGACAGCCGACACTACTTCGTGGTCGAAGTCGGCAGCGATGCCGGGGCCGAAGTAGCGGACGCGTTGCCTCTGGTTCCCGCCAAGCCCGCTGACACGTCCGCCGCAGAGCGGGTGGTGGCGCAAACCGCATCCCAGATGGGCCGCAGCCTCGATACCACCGACATCAAGGAGTTGCTCTATCGCAACTACGACAATCGACGCTGGGACCAGGTGGCGAGCCGCTGCCTCACCTGCGCCAATTGCACCATGGTATGCCCCACCTGCTTCTGCACGACGATCGACGATGTAACCGACTTGGCCGGGCAGCACGCCGAGCGGCAACAGAAATGGGATTCATGCTTCACGATGGATTTTTCCTATATCCATGGGGGCAGCATCCGGCCATCCGCGCGGTCACGTTATCGCCAGTGGATGACCCACAAGCTTGCAACCTGGATCGACCAGTTTGGCAGCTCCGGATGCGTGGGCTGCGGGCGTTGCATCACCTGGTGCCCGGTGGGGATCGACATCACTGAGGAAGCGCGGGCCATCCGGCAAAGCGAGACCGGCCCGCAGGCTACCGCGCGGGAGGACGAAGATGGAGATTGAAACCCTCAAAACGCTGCTCGCCGAACATCCCTTCGTCAGCGGACTCGATAATCGCTACATCGATCTGATGGTAGGCTGCGCGACGAACGTCCGCTTCCAGGCGGGCGAGTACATATTTCGCGAAGGAGGCAACGCCGACCAGTTTTATCTGTTACGCCACGGACGGGCGGCCATCGAGATTTACGCCGCAGAACGCGGTTCCATCACCCTGATGACCGTGGGCCAAGGTGAGATGGTGGGATGGTCCTGGCTGTTCCCGCCTTACCGCTGGCTGTTTGACGCCCGGGCGCTGGAGCTGACGCGAGCCATCGCCCTGGACGGTAAGTGCCTGCGGCGGAAGTGCGAGGAGGACCACGAGCTGGGCTTCGACCTCATAAAGCGCATCGTGCAGGTGCTGGAGCAGCGCCTGCAGGCCACGCGCTTGCAGCTTCTGAACCTGTATGACGTTCGACCGCAGCCGGCGGAGGCGCGATGACGACGAATCCCATGGTCCCGGACCCATGGAGGGTCCAGCGCGTACGGCGCGACACAGCAGACACGTTTACCATGGAGCTGGAATCTGCCGACGGCAAGCATCCGCTGCCGTTTTCGCCCGGCCAGTTCAACATGCTGTACCTGTTTGGAGTCGGCGAGGTCCCGATTTCCATCAGCGGCGACCCGGCAAAGCCTGGGACCCTGGTGCACACTACGCGCGAAGTGGGTACGGTAACGCGGGCCATGCGCAAGTTGAAGCCGTCCGATTGCCTGGGCGTGCGCGGGCCCTTCGGCGTGGGCTGGCCGGTGGTCGAGGCGCGCGGCGCTGACGTGGTGATCGTGGCCGGCGGCATCGGTTTGGCGCCGCTACGTCCCGCCCTCTATCAACTGCTGGCCGCGCGAAATTACTACGGCAAGGTCGTGCTGCTTTACGGCACGCGCACGCCGGCGGACATTCTCTTTCGCAAGGAACTCCAGAATTGGCATTCACGATTCGACCTCGAAGTCCACGTGACGGTCGACCGCGCCATGGGCACCTGGCGGGGCAATGTGGGCGTGGTGACCACGCTCATCCCGCGCGCGCCGTTCGACCCCCACAGCACCGTGGCCATGGTCTGCGGCCCCGAGGTCATGATGCGCTTCACGGTACAGGAACTGGAGAAGCGCGGCGTGGCGGTCGAGAACATTTATCTTTCCATGGAGCGCAATATGAAGTGCGCCGCGGGCTTCTGCGGGCACTGCCAGTACGGGCCCACCTTCATCTGCAAAGACGGGCCGGTATTCCGCTACGACCGCTTGCAGCCGCTGATGACCGTACGCGAGGTGTGAGCTGCAGCGGCGGTCTGTGGCCGCCGTCGTGCTGAAAACGAATCCGGCGCTCATAGAGCGCCGCTGCAGCGGCTGAGTCATTCAAGAGATTCTTATGCCGATCGCCCTGGGTAAGGTTTCACCCCCTTCCGAAGACAAGCGCTGGAAAATCGTGGGCGCCACCATGCGCCGTCACGGATTCAGCCGGAACGCGCTGATTGAGACGCTGCACACGGTCCAGCAGTCGTTCGGATTCCTCGATCGTCCTTCGCTCGAGTACGTGGCGCAGTCGCTGCGCGTGCCTCTGAGCAAGGCGTTCGGTGTCGCCACCTTCTATCACTACTTCAGTCTCAAGCCGCCGGGCGAGCATACCTGCGTGGTGTGTCTGGGGACCGCCTGCTACATCAAGGGCGCGCCGCAGTTGCTCGGTGAGCTTGAGCAGTCGCTCGGCATCACGCCGGGAGAAACCACGCCGGACGGCCGCGTATCAGCGCTGACGGCGCGCTGTGTGGGTTCGTGCAGTCTGGCGCCGGTAGCGCTTTTCGACGGCGAAGTCGCCGCCCGGTTGAGCGCCAAAGACATGCAGGGCCGACTGCAGAAGTGGGTTTCGGCATGACGCCCGAGCAACTGAACCAGATTGCTACCGAGGAAGCCGCGGCCCGTCAGAGCGTGCCACAGCGATTGCTGGTATGCATGGCCGCCGGCTGCATTTCCTCGAACGGCGAGGCAGTGAAGAAGTCGCTGGAATCTGCCGTGAAGGCGGCAGGCATGAACGGCACCTGCCCCGTGACGGGCGTTGGCTGCATGGGGCTGTGTTCGCGCGGGCCGTTGGTTTCGGCGGAGCCCTCAGGGATTCTCTACCAGGATGTCGCTCCCACCGATGCCGGCGAGATCGTCCAAAGCCTGTCCGGAGAACCTGTCGCGCGGCTGCAATGCTCCCGCGACCTGCCCTTCTTCAAGCGCCAGGTAGGCGTGGTACTCGAAAACAGCGGGCGCATCAACCCGGAGCGCCTCGAGGACTATGTGGCCGCGAAGGGCTACGAGGCCCTGGTGCAGGCGCTCACCGAGATGTCGCGAGCCGAGGTCATCGAGCAGGTCTCGCGCAGCGGGCTGCGCGGACGCGGGGGCGCCGGGTACCCCACCGGCTTGAAATGGAGCACCGTCTCCAAGGCGCAATCCACGACCAAATACGTCGTCTGCAACGCCGACGAGGGCGATCCGGGAGCTTTCATGGATCGCAGCGTGCTCGAAAGCGATCCGCAGCGCGTGCTGGAAGGGATGATCATCGCCGGCTACGCCGTCGGCGCCAGCCGGGGATACATCTACGTGCGCGCCGAGTATCCGTTGGCCATCACGCGACTGAACACCGCGATCCGCCAGGCCAAGCATCATGGGGTATTGGGGACCCAGATCGCCAACACGGAATTCGACTTCGACATCGATCTGCGCCTCGGCGCCGGAGCCTTCGTCTGCGGCGAGGAGACGGCGCTGATCGCCTCGATTGAAGGCGGGCGCGGAACACCGCGGCCGCGGCCGCCCTACCCCGCCCAGGCCGGTCTCTACGGCGCGCCCACGCTGATTAACAACGTCGAAACCTTCGCCAATATTCCGGCGATCATTCGTAACGGCGGCGACTGGTACGCAGCGATGGGAACGTCCCGCAGCAAAGGCACCAAGGTTTTCGCTCTGACCGGAAAAATCAACTGCACGGGCCTGATCGAGGTCCCGATGGGAATGAGCCTGCGCGAGATCATCTTCGAGGTCGGCGGCGGCGTTCCCGAGGGGCGAAAATTCAAGGCCGTGCAGACGGGAGGACCGTCGGGCGGCTGCATTCCGGAACAGTTCCTGGATATGCCGGTGGATTACGACTCACTAGCGCAGGCCGGCTCCATCATGGGTTCCGGCGGCATGATCGTCATGGACGATTCCTCGTGCATGGTTGATGTGGCCAAGTACTTCATGGAATTCTGCATGAGCGAGTCCTGCGGCAAATGTATTCCGTGCCGTGCCGGCACCGCCCAGATGTACGACTTACTGGCCAAGATCTCGGAGGGCCGCGCTTCGCTCAACGATCTTGCCATGCTAGAAGACCTTTGCGACATGGTCAAGAACACCAGCCTCTGCGGCCTCGGGCAGAGCGCGCCCAATCCCGTCGTCAGCACCCTGCGCTACTTCCGCGACGAGTATCTGGCCCATATCCAGGAAAAGAAGTGCCCCGCCGGCGTTTGCGCAATCAAGCAGGAGGCCAACGCATGAGCGCAGTGGCTCCCGACGTCAAAACGCTCCAGATCGACGGCATCGATGTGAGCGCGCGCAGCGATCAGACGATTCTCGAAGCGGCGCGCGAAAAAGGCCTCTCCATCCCAACCCTATGCCACCTGGACGGCCTGAGCGACGTGGGCGCCTGCCGCCTGTGCCTGGTTGAAGTGAAGGGGACCTCGAAGCTGTTGCCCGCCTGCGTGAGCCGCGTGGAAGAAGGCATGGAAGTGACCACGCAATCGGAGCGACTGTTGAAGTACCGCCGCATGACGCTCGAACTGCTCTTCGCGGAACGCAATCACGTTTGCTCGGTTTGCGTGGCGAACGGGCATTGCGACCTGCAGGCGATTGGCCAGGCGCACGGTCTCACTCACGTTCAGTTTCCGTACCGCTACCCCAAGCTGCCCGTCGACGCATCGCACGACCGGTTTGCGGTGGATCACAACCGGTGCATCCTCTGCACTCGCTGTGTACGGGTGTGCGACGAGGTCGAAGGAGCCCACACCTGGGACGTGATGGGCCGGGGCATCGATTCCTCGGTGATTACGGATTTGCAGCAGCCCTGGGGCGAGTCCGATACCTGCACGAGCTGCGGGAAATGCGTTCAGGTTTGCCCCACGGGGGCGCTGTTTGAAAAGGGCCGGGCGCGGTCGGTGGCCAAGAGCCGCGATTTTCTCCCTTATCTTGCCATGATGCGGGATGGGAAACGATGAGCAAGGTTCGCCTGGCAACGGTCTGGCTGGATGGCTGCTCGGGCTGCCACATGTCATTCCTGGACCTCGATGAGAGGCTGCTGGATCTCGCCGGCAGGGTTGAACTGGTTTACAGCCCCCTGGTGGACCACAAGGACTATCCGGAGAACGTCGACGTGGTGCTGGTGGAAGGATCGATCAGCAGCGAGGAAGATCTGCACAAGATCAGGCTGATCCGGGAGCGATCGAAAACTCTGGTTTCGCTGGGGGATTGCGCCGTGACCGGTAACGTCCCGGCCATGCGCAACGCCTTCAAGACCGGCGACCTGCTGCGGCGCGTCTATGTGGAGAACGTGTCCGTTCCTTCTCCGACACCAAACCAGGTGGTGCCGGCGCTGCTTCCCCGGGTCTGTCCGGTGCACGAGGTGGTGCCGGTGGACGTCTTCGTGCCGGGATGCCCGCCGTCGGCCGACACGATTTTCTTCACGCTGACCGAACTTCTGGAAGGCCGCCAGCCCGACCTGACGGGACGAACGCGTTTTGGGGCGTAGACAGGATGTAGTTTTATTTGGCGGTTCTTCGTTCCCACGGCTCCAAAAGCAGTCGCCGTGGGCTACAAGACGCCGCCCCTACCGGGCTCGGAGGCACGTGGGGCCTGAATAGGATCTGGGAGGACGGAAAGAGGCCCGGAGGACCGAATAAACGGAGCCCTCGGATGAGGGAGCGAGACAGGAAGATCGGAAAAAGGCCCGGAGGGCCGATGTCATATAGCCCAGGGCGACGGCTTTTGGAGCCCTGGGACCAGGGAGCAAGCGCAAAGAGCAACGGAGCACCGTAGCATGGCTCACACCTACACCAACATCATCATTCACGCGGTGTTCAGCACCAAGAACCGCGAGCCCTTGCTGAGCAAGGACATTAAAACGGAATTGCTGAATTACCTCGGCGGCACGGTCAACAAACTCGGCGGCCACTCGCTGCTTGTGAACGGCCCCGCCGACCACGTCCACATGCTGCTGGTCCAGCCGGCTTCGATCCCGGTTTCCGACATGGTGGAGAAGATCAAGTCTCATTCATCGGGATGGGTGAAGAAACGATGGGCGCGATATCGGGGATTCGCCTGGCAGGCCGGTTACGCCGCGTTCAGCGTGAGCAAATCGCAGGTTGATCAGGTGAAGGAGTATATTGCGGGACAGGAGGAACATCACAAGAGAGTGACGTTCCAGGAAGAGGTCCTGGCATTCTTGAAGAAACAAGGGATCGCCTACGACACACGATATGTGTTCGACTGACGTCGCCCCTACGGGGCTCGGATTGGTTTGGATTTGGTGATTTTTGGCGTTGGTTTTCGTTCCCACGGCTCCAAAAGCAGTCGCCGTGGGCTACAAGACGCCGCCCCTCCGGGGCTTGGCGGGAGATCGCGAACGGGGACGGTAATCGAAATGGGAATGGCCCGGAGGCCCGAGGTCATTCGGAAGGCCCGGAGGGGCCGAAGTCATTCGGAAGGCCCGGCGGGCCGAGGTCATGTAGCCCAGGGCGACGGCTTTTGGAGCCCTGGGACCAGCGAAGGCCGCGAAGAAGGAATAGAGCCCCGTAGGGGCGAGGTCATTCGGAAGGCCCGGAGGGCCGAGGTCATGTAGCCCAGGGCGACGGCTTTAGGAGCCCTGGGACCAGCGAAGGCGGCAAGGAAGGCGTTGGAGGAAGGAACAAGCGACGATGGGCCGGCAAATCACGATCGACCCCGTAACCCGCCTGGAAGGACACGCCAAGATCACCCTCCATCTGGACGATCAGGGCGCGGTGGAGGCGGCGCACTTCCACGTCACGCAGCTTCGCGGTTTTGAAAAGTTCTGCGAAGGACGCCGATTCTTCGAAATGCCTTACCTGATGTCGCGCATCTGTGGCATCTGCCCCGTCAGCCACCTGATCGCCTCCGCCAAGACCTGCGACGCCATCCTGGCGGTGAGCATCCCGGAAACGGCGGCCAATCTCCGGCGCGTGATGAACCTGGCGCAGATCATCCAATCGCACGCTTTGAGCTTCTTCTACCTTTCTTCTCCGGATCTTCTGCTCGGCATGGACGCGGACCCTGCGGAGCGCAACCTCTTCGGGGTTGCGGCAGCGCACCCCGCGCTGGCGCGTGATGGCGTCGCCTTGCGGCAATTCGGCCAGCAGATCATTGAGTCGCTGGGCGGCAGGCGCATCCATCCGGGCTGGGTTGTGCCGGGAGGCGTGGCGGAGCCGCTGACGGTCGAGCGCCGCGACCAGATTCTCGCCGGCATTCCCGAAGCTTTGAACCGCACGCAGCGCACGCTCGACTGGTTCAAACGGGCCCTCGAAGGCCTCCATGAGGAGATTCGCACCTTCGCAAATTTCCCTTCCATGTTTCTTGGGCTTGTGGGACCGGACGGCGAACTGGAGACCTACGACGGCAAGCTCCGGCTGCGCGGCGAAACCGGAAATCTGGTCCAGGACCAGCTTGACCCGCAACGATACGAGGAGTTCTTCGGCGAGACCTCCGAGCCCTGGACGTATATGAAGTTTCCCTATTACAAGCCCGCGGGCCGCGAGCACGGCTTCTACCGCGTGGGTCCGCTGGCGCGGCTCAACATCATCAGCCGCTGCGGAACCAGCCGCGCGGACCAGGAGCTGGCGGAGTTCAGGGAGATGGGGCGCGGCACCATCATGAGTTCGTTCCACTATCATTACGCGCGCCTGATCGAGATCCTGCACGGCGTGGAACGGATCGAGGAGTTGCTGGCGGACCCGAAGATCCTCGACAAGAACGTGCGCGCGGTGGCGGAGCCGAATCGCCGCGAGGGCATCGGGGTGGCGGAGGCGCCGCGCGGTACGCTGATTCACCACTACAAGATCGACGACGAGGGTCTGATCACCTGGGCCAATCTGATCATCGCCACCGGCCACAACAATATGGCCATGAACCGCGGGATCCTGCAGGCGGCGCGGCATTACGTGAGCGGCGACCACGTTTCGGAGGGGATGCTGAACCGCGTCGAGGCCGTCATTCGCACCTTCGACCCCTGCCTGAGCTGCTCCACTCATGCAGTGGGGCAGATGCCGATGGCGGTCCAACTGGTGGCCCGCGATGGCACGCTGTTGCGCGAATTGAGGCGAAACTGATGCCGCGCGCGCTGATTATCGGAATCGGGAATCCCCTGCGAGGCGATGACGGCCTGGGCTGGCATGTTATCGAGCGGCTGCGTGGCCGGGCCGCGGAAGAGAGCGCCGATCTTCTGGCGTGTCATCAGTTGACGCCCGAACTTGCAGCGCCGCTGGCGCAATCGAAGCGGGTGATCTTTATTGACGCCGCCGAAGGCAAGCCTGCCGGCGAGGTCCGCGTAGAGCGCATTGACTCGGTAAACGGGCCTCAGGCCGCGCCGGGTGTGCTTTCGCACCGCCTCGATCCGCCGGCGCTTGTGTGTTATGCCAAGTCGCTGTATGGGAAGGTCCCGGAGGCGATTCTCGTGTCGGTGAAGGGCTCGGCTTACGACTTTTCGGAGAACCTGTCGGAGGCGGCGATGAGCGCCGTGCCCGAGGTGCTCAGGCTGGTCGACGACCTGCTGATCGCCGGCCGCCCGGGGCCTGCGATGGAGGGAACATGCCTGCCCGTATAAAGCCTAAACTCGCGGTCTGGAAATTCGCCTCCTGCGACGGCTGCCAGTTGAGCCTGCTCGACTGCGAGGATGAACTGCTGGCCGTGGCCGGCGCCGTGGAAATCGCCAACTTCCCCGAGGCCTCGCGCGCGGTGGTGAAGGGTCCCTACGACGTTTCGCTGGTGGAAGGTTCCATCACCACGGCGCACGATGCCGAGCGCATCCACCACGTACGGCGCGTCTCCAATATCCTGATCACCATCGGCGCCTGCGCGACGGCCGGCGGAATCCAGGCGCTGCGCAACTTCAAAGACGTGCGCGACTTCACCTCCATGGTTTACGCCACACCGCAGTACATCGAGACGTTGAACAAGTCCACGCCCATTGTGGACCACGTTCGCGTGGACTACGAACTGCACGGCTGCCCGATCAACAAGCATCAACTGGTGGAAGTGCTGAACGCCTTCCTGAACGGGCGGCGTCCCAACATCCCGTCGCACAGCGTCTGCACGGAGTGCAAGCGCCAGGGCACCGTTTGCGTGATGGTGGCGCACGGCACGCCCTGCCTGGGTCCGGTGACCCACGCGGGATGCGGCGCGCTCTGCCCGTCATACGATCGCGGGTGCTACGGTTGCTACGGTCCCATGGAATCGCCCAACACCGCCTCGCTCGCGCAGGGCTGGGTGCAGTTGGGGGCGACGGAACCGGATCTGCTGCGCGCGTTTCGCAGTTACAACAGTTACGCCGAGGCGTTCCGGCGCGAGAGCGAAGGTCATGAAGAACAAAACCGTTAAAGTCGATTTTCTGGCCCGCGTCGAAGGCGAGGGCGGACTGTACGTCAAGCTCAAGGGCAAGACCGTGGCCGACGTCCAGTTCCGGATTTTCGAGCCGCCGCGCTTTTTTGAAGCCTTCCTGCGCGGACGCGATTTCCGCGAGGCGCCCGACATCACCGCGCGCATCTGCGGCATCTGCCCGGTCGCTTATCAGATGAGCGCCTGCCATGCCATGGAGAACGCCTGTGGAGTGAAAGTCGAGGGACAGCTCCGCGAACTGCGCCGGCTTCTCTATTGCGGCGAGTGGATCGAGAGCCACGCCCTGCACGTCTACATGCTGCACGCGCCGGATTTTCTCGGCTACGAGGATGCCATCCAACTGGCCAAGGATCATCCGGACGCGGTCGAGCGCGGGCTCAAGCTCAAGAAGATCGGCAATGAGATCGTGAATCTGCTCGGCGGCCGCGAAATCCATCCCATCAACGTGCGGGTAGGCGGATTTTACAAGCTGCCCGCGAAGCGCGATCTCGAAAGCCTGGCGGAACGCGTGAAGTGGGCGCGCGATGCGGCGCTCGAAACCATCCGCTGGGTCTCGACGCTCACCTTTCCGGATTTTCAACCCGACTACCTGTTCGTCTCCCTGCGCCATCCCGATGAGTACCCGTTCAACGAGGGCCGCGTCGTGTCGAATCGCGGGCTCGACATCAGCGTCCAGGACTACGAGAAGCGTTTTGAGGAACAGCACGTGGAGCACTCCACGTCGCTGCATTCGGTGCTCGTCGGTTCGCCGCCGTACTGCGTCGGGCCCATCGCGCGCTACAGCCTGAACTTCGACAAGCTTCCCGAGGCGGTGCAGCAGGTGGCGCGCGAAGCGGGCCTCGGCCCGGTGTGCCGCAATCCGTTCCAAAGCATCGTGGTGCGCTCCATCGAGACGCTCTACGCCTGCGAAGAGGCGCTGCGGATCATCGCCGGGTACGATCCTCCGGAGAGTCCGGCGGTGAAGGTGGAGCCGCGAGCCGCCGTGGGTTGCGCCTGCACCGAAGCGCCTCGCGGATCGCTCTACCATCGCTACCGGATCGACGGCCAGGGCACGATCCTCGAAGCCAAAATCGTCCCGCCCACCTCGCAGAATCAGAACTCGATCGAACAGGATTTGCGCCAGTTTGTCGAGCCGCGAATCAACCTGCCGGAGGCGGAGCTGCAGTGGCAATGCGAGCAAGCCGTCCGCAACTACGACCCTTGCATCTCCTGCTCCACGCACTTCCTGAAGTTGACCGTCGACCGCGAATGAATATGCTTTGTGGTGCACGCATCCTGCGTGCGCTTGCGGGGTGCGCGTTTAGCCCGCAAAACTGGCGCTCATAGAGCGCCGCTACAGCCGACCCTATGGTCCTCGTGATTGGAATCGGTAACGAATACGCGCACGACGACGCCGCAGGCTTGCTGGTGGCGCGCGCTTTCAAGGCCCAGGCCGCGGAAGGCATCGAGGTCCTGGAGCAGAGCGGCGAGGGTGCGGCGCTGATGGAATCGTGGACGGGCGCCCGCGCGGTCGTCGTGATCGATGCCGCCCGCTCCGGCGGCCCGCCCGGAACCGTGCATCGCTTCGACGCCGGGCGCGAATCCCTGCCGGCGGCGACGTTTCGAGGATCGACTCACGCCTTCGGACTCTACCAGGCGGTGGAGGTGGCGCGCTCGCTTGACCGGCTTCCACCCCGCCTGATTGTTTTCGCGATCGAAGGCCGCGACTTCACGGCCGGAACGGGTCTCTCCGCGGAAGTTGAACGCGCGATTCCCGCTGCGGTTGCGGCGGTAATCGGAGAGATCGGGGAAAGTTCCAAGCCCCCTTTTCCCTCAGTATCTTAGAAGTCTACAGAATCTTCACCGAAGCTTAATCCCCAATCTATTGATCTCCCGCCGCATCAGGCCCAGCCTCGAAGCGTAGCAGATTACGCTAAGGAGGCCGATATGTCAGAACTGACAGAGTTGTTCTTCCATCCCGAAGCCAGAGATCGTCGGCAGGCGGTTCAGCCGCCGGACACGAGCTTCAAAAACGCCAAGCGCGACCAGCACGCCGTCTCGGCAGGAATCGAGCGCCGGCTGCTGATCTGGCTCGCGCAGCACACCCCGGGCCGCATCAATTCCGATCATCTGACCGTGCTGGGGTTGGGAGCGTCTTTCTTCACCGGGCTCTCGTATTTCCTGGCGCGATGGAACTCGATCGGACTACTCGCCGCCACCGCCTGCATCGGGCTCAACTGGCTGGGCGACAGTCTCGACGGAACGCTGGCGCGCATCAGGAATCACGAGCGCCCGCGGTACGGATTCTATGTCGATCACATGCTCGACACCTTCGGGGCGCTCTTCCTGATGGGCGGCCTCGCCGCCTCCGGCTATCTCGGCTGGCGGGTTGCGGCCGGAATGTTGATCGCATTCCTGATGCTCGCCATCGAAGTCTACCTGGCCACATACACTCTCGGCGTCTTCACGCTGTCGTTCTGGAAGCTGGGTCCGACGGAAATTCGCATTCTGCTCGGAGCCGCGAACCTGGTGCTGTGGTTCCGGCCGGCGGCTCGGGTTTGGGGAACGCATTACAGGCTTCTCGACTTCGGCGGGTGTGTGGCGATCACCGCTATGACGGTCATGCTAATCGCGGCTGCTGCGAAGCACACGGCGAGGCTCTATCGGGAGGAGAGGTTGAATTAATCCATTGTCAACCGGGATCACAGCATGTATACTGTAGTTTCTTGATCGGTTTTTGTGGCCCATCACCGGATTAGCGCGAGTCCACAAACTTCTGGTTTGTGGACTCTTTGTTTTTTGGAGACAGGCTGCGAGAGCGGAACAAGAGATCAAAATCGAAAAGAAAAAAGGAAACAAGACAATTATGGACAGAGAACAAGGCACGGTGAAATGGTTCAACAACGAGAAGGGCTACGGATTCATCCAGCGCTCTTCCGGGGCTGACGTCTTCGTGCATCACTCCGCTATCCAGTCGGAGGGCTTCCGGTCGCTGGCCGAAGGCGAATCGGTGGAATTCACCGTGACCAAGGGTCCCAAGGGCCTGCAGGCTGAGCAAGTAACCAGGCTCTAACCTCGAATTAACCGGCCCGCGTCCCCAACAGGGACGCGGGCCATTTTTCCGCCAGCGTGAGGCCGAACGGTCCGGCCGATCACACGTGAGCTTGTCCGCTTTCATCCCGCGCTTCCTTGACGCTGCTGCCAGCCGGTTCCTATAATCCCTCAGGAGGCCACCCTATGAGAAGACCTTGGATCGTGTTGCTGCTCTTGGTGTGCGCAGCAGCGGCCGGGGCGCAGACCAGCGCCGCCCCTCCAAAGCAGGACTCTCCCAAGCCGGACGCCTCCGCTCCGCAAACCTCGACCCAGAATCCCATCAGGGTCCAGGTGAACCTGGTCAACGTACTGTTCACGGTCTCCGACAAAAAGGGGCACACGATATCCAACCTGGGGAAGGATGACTTTCGCGTCTTCGAAGATGGCCAGCCTCAGACCATCAGCTTCTTCAGCCGTGAAACCGACCTGCCTCTGCGCATCGGAGTCCTGATCGATACCAGCAACAGCGTTTCGGAGCGCCTCCACTTCGAGGAAGAGGCGGCAATTGACTTTTTGAGCGAGGCCATTCGTCCCGGCAAAGACATGGCGTTTATCGTCGGGTTCGACGTCGAGCCCCAGCTCGTGCAGGATTACACCGATGATGTAGAGAAGCTTTCGAATGCCATCCGCGGTCTGGCGGCGGGCGGGACCACGTCGCTCTACGATGCCCTTTATTATGCCTGCCAGCAGAAGATGTTGAACCTCAGCGACCCGAATGCCAGCGGAAGCGCCGAGCCTTATCTGCGTCGCGTTCTGATTGTGGTGAGCGATGGTAAGGACACGAACAGCGGCCGGTCGCGCGATGAGGCGCTGGAGATGGGCGAACGGTCCGAAGCAATCATCTACGCCATCAGCACCAACAATAGCGGCACGAATACGGCCGGCAGCACGACTCCGAATGGGTACACTTCCGGTGACAAAATTCTGAAGTACCTGGCCGGCGAAACCGGGGGCAGGGTCTTTTTCCCCTTCGAAGCCAGCGACCTGGAATCCAACTTCCGGGAGATCGCCTCGGAATTGCGCAGCCAGTACAGCCTGGCATACACGCCTACCAACAACAAGCGCGACGGCAGTTTTCGCAAGATCAGCATTGAGACCGACCAGAAGAGTGTGCGCGTCCGCGCCAAGACCGGCTACTTCGCGCCGTCCAAGTAGCCGGGCGTCCGCCTTCTTGCCCGCTTTGCAACCAGAATAGGAGAATGAACGGCCAGGATGGCCGCGCTACTTGGATGGCGCGTAGTAGCCGCGCCGCGCCTGCACTTCGTAGTGATCACCCTTCACGACGCGAACCTTGATGTGACGGAAGGTGCCGTCCGCTTTGTTGTTGGTGGGCGTGTAGCCGAGCAGGTATTGGGTGCGGAGTTCGTTGGCGATCTCGTTGAAGGCGTCGGTGGTATTGCGTTCATTGCCGGCCCTGAAGACACGGCCGCCGGTTTCGTTCGAGAGCTTGTTCAACACTCCTTCGCCTCCATACCCGATCCCGGCTCGCGCGTAAAATCCGCGGTCCGAAATGAGAATGGAATAGATGATCACGTCGGATCGCTGAGCGGCCTGCAAGCCCTCGTCGAGCTTGAGTTGACTGCCCTCGTCCTCACCGTCGGTCAGCAGGATGATCACCTTGCGCCCGATTTCGCTGCGCAGCATATCGTGTGACGCCAGGTAAACGGCGTCGTAGAGATGCGTGGCGCCTCCCGACGAGGGGAAGGTGCCCGTCACCGGAGCGCCTCCGCCGTTAATCTGAGTTGAGTCGATCGCTTTGTCGATGTAAGAGACCGACCCGGTGAAATCCTGCAGGAGTTCCACCTCAACGTCGAAGTGCAAAACGGCGAAGGCGTCTTTGGGACGCAGGATCTGACTGGCGAACTGTTTGGCGGCCTCCTGTTCCGCCATCAGCACGCGGCCTTGGCTGGGGCTGGTGTCAACCGCCAGCACCAGCGTGAGCGGAGTGTCCGTCTGCCTGGAAAAATACTTGATCTGCTGGGGCACGTTGTCTTCAGTAAGCTCGAAGTCTCCCTGATTCAGATCCGGCACCAGCCGCTTGTGATCGCGGACCACCGCGTAAACGTTCACAACGTTTACGTTCACCTTCAGCGTGGGGCCCTGGTTACCGGGCGCCTGCTGCGCGTCTTGCCGCGAGAACGCTAAAAGCACGGCGGGAACGAGCGCGAGGCAGCGGACCGCCGCGGATCGTGAATAGGGCGAGGCGAATCGGCGAAATGAAGGTGTCATAGGATCTCCGGCAGCTTGAGTCAGTGATTATGATGCAGTTCTCCCCGGATGCGATACGGTCGCCGCTTTTGGATTCCTCATGGCCGCAGCGAGATCCGTCAAAGCGTCGGGCACGTGCCCGATGCGCGGTCATCGTGGTTTTCGGCGCGCGGGATCGCGCGCGATGCAGTTGAAACCGTCGCACGTGGAAAAATTAAGAAGAGGTCATCGACATCATTCGTCGCGATGACATCACTTTTTTCTTGACAAGTGCTGACGCAGTCACTATACATTGAAACTGACAACGCGCTCCGCCGGCCGTTGCTGGCGGAAGAATTGAAAATGAAGAGAGGAGAATAGAATGCCAGCAAAGAAGAAAGCCAAGAAGAAGAGATAACTTCTTCGGGACATTCAGACGGAACGTTCGGGGATGCAGCGATGCATCCCCGAAGTTTTTTCAGGGCCTTTTCACGCGGGATCGGCAGCTTTGGCAGGCGCGGCTGGCGCAGCTTCCGACGATTCCTCCGCCTTCGTTTCGGGCTCTTCTTTCGATTCGCGAGGACCCAGGCGGCGCGGCGTTTCGTCGATCGCATCAACTTCCAGGATGTCGTCCCCTCCGGCGGCGCCGAATTCCTTGAATCGCCGCGCCGTGATCAGCACGCGGCTCTCCAGTGAACCCACCGCGCGATTGTAAGACTCCACCGCTCTCCTCAGTCCTGTCCCCGCTTCGGCGAAGTGCGCGGCGAACGCGCGCAATCGATCGTAGAGTTGCCGCCCCAGATCGCTGACTCGTTGCGCGCCCTTCTCCACCTGGTCTTGCCGCCATCCATAGGCCACCGCGTGCAGCAGCGCGATCAGGGTGGTCGGCGTGGCGATCACCACCCGCCTCTGCACACCGTCTTCGATGAGCGAGCGGTCGCCTTCGAGCGCAGCGCTGAAGAAAGACTCTCCCGGCAGGAACAGCACCACCATCTCCGGCGAAGGCTGAAGCTGTTCCCAGTACGCCTTTCCCGCAAGCTGGTTCAAGTGCGAGCGCACTAGGCGCACGTAGCTGGCGAGAGCCTGCCGGCGGTCCGCATCGCCCGCCGCGTTCAGTGAATCCAGAAACGGCTGCAGCGGCGCCTTGGCATCCACCGCGATGCGACGTCCGCCCGGGAGCTTGACGATAAGATCGGGCCGCAGCCGGCCGCCTTCGTCGAACAGCGTCTCCTGCGTGTTGAAGTCGCAGTGCTCGGCCATGCCCGCGAGTTCCACCGCGCGGCGCAGCGTCATTTCACCCCAGCGTCCGCGCACCTGCGATCCGCCCTTGAGAGCGGCGGTCAGATTGCCGGTCTCGCGCTGCAGAGTCTCATTCGCGGAAAGCAGTCCCTTGATCTCGCCGGCCAGGGCACCGTAAGCCTCGGAGCGCGCGGCTTCGAGCTTGCGAACCATCTCGTCGTAGCCTTTGAGCGAAGCGCTGAGCGGGCCGACCAACGCTTCGATGGCTTTCTCGCGCGCCGCGAAATCGCCCTCGGCTTCGGCACGCAGGACGTCGAATCGTTGCTGAGCGAGACGGAGGAATGATTCGCTCTGCGAAGCTAATACGTCGCCGGAGACGGCTTTGAAGGTGTCGGCGAGCCGGGCCTGCGCTTCGCTCAATAATCGCCGTTGCCCGTTCAGATTATCCCGCTCGGCTTCGAGCGACGTTTCCGCGGCCACACGCGCCTTCTGCTCCGATTCCAGCCGCTCGCGCAGTCCGGCGACTTCTTCCCGGTCCGACGCCTGCCGGCGGCGCAGAGCTTCGGCGTCAACCTCCGCGGCCATCGCGCGGTGTTCAGCCTGACGGAGCCGGTTCAGGGCCGCGATCCACGCGATCGCGCCCCCGGCGAACAGACCGGCTGCGGCAATGATCCAATCGATCATCCTGTCCTCGATCAGTTTCCTCGCTGTAGCTCGTGGAGCGCCTTTGGAGTGCGGCGGCTTGACGCCGCCCTTCCCCTAATCCGAGTCGCTCTTCTAAGGCGGCGTCAAGCCGCCGCACCCCGAGGCGCTGCGCGCACGCAACGGCGATTCCGACTAAGACTCTTCCTGCGTGGGACACAGCGCCGTGAAGTCGCATCGCCGGCAGACAAATCCCGGCGCCGGGTCGAACAGACCGGCGCGAATCGCCGCCGCTACTCGCCGGATCTCCTTCTCCACGTCGTCAAGGTCCTTTGAAGTGCGCACGGCCGAGACAGCCTCGCTGTTGCTCAGATTGTAGAACGTCAGCCGCGTCGCTCGAAGTCCGAGCGTGCGTTCGGCGGCCAGCGCATAGACCGAGAGCTGAAGGCTCTTCTCCGCGTCCTTTTGCGACTTGGGCCGCCCCGTTTTGTAGTCGATCAGCTCGACTTCAGTGCCGCGCGGGAAGGCCCCGGTTTGCGTCTCCGCGTTCGGTGACCGCAGCTCCAGTGGTTCGGCTACGTTGGAAACGCTCTTGGTTGGGCGGCCACAGGGGGCCGCCCCTACGTCGAAATCGGGACAGTGCCCGATTGCGCCAGCGCTGGCGCGCGTCTGGATCTGGTCGATGCGTCCTTGCACCCGGACATCATCGACGTCGAAGCCGAACCCCTGTTCGCTGACCACGGTCGCCGGGACAGGCTCCAGGGTCTGCTGCTCGACGAACCGTTTCAACTCCTCGAGGCCCGCTTGCTTCATGCGCTCCGCCTGGTACGCGTCCTCAAACCCCACGTCTTTCCAGGCGCGCAGGAAGAACTGCTCCACGTCCTCGAATCGCGGGGTCGCCGTTTCGCGCAACCTGAAATAGTGGCGAACGCTTTCGTGCATGACGGAACCGTAGGTCAGCGAGGCTTGAGGCTCCGACTGAATCTTCAGCAGGTTCCGAAGCTTGAATCGAAGCGGGCAGTTCTGATAGGTCTCAATGGCCGTCGCGCTCAGCACGAGCTGACCGTTACGCCCGGCGCTTTCGGCGACCGGCTGTTTCGCCCAGGCCTCAAGGTCAGGATGAATCGAGAGAGCCTCCTCGCCCGCTTCCATCTCCGGGAAAAGCAGACGCTGCCCACTCGCAGATCCATTAGCCGCGCCTCCCTTGTCCCTGTCGGATCCTGAGGCTGGTTCCGAGAGCAGCGCGTGCTGAGCATGCGCAGAACTGGCGGCGGCCCTCGTGGATTCCGCCACCGGCGGCACCTGAATGCGTTCGACGTCGCGAGCGCTGACCACGGGGTTCGACAACAGGTCCCGGATGAACAGCGAGGGCTTCTGCCCCATGGGCGCGATGCTCGACACGTAGAGGCGTTCCTGCGCGCGCGTCATGGCCACGTAGAACAGCCGCCGCTCCTCCTGCTGATGAATGCCCGGCGGCGCCAGTGGATCCTTGCGCAGGGCTTCTGGGAATTCGATCACCGGCTTCTTCTCGTTCGTCGGAAATCGATTGCGGCCCACGCTCAACACAAAGACGACGGGGAACTCCAATCCCTTGGCGGCATGAACGGTCATCAATTGGACTGCGTTGGCGGTATCGCGAGGCTCAGGCGCCTCGATCTGTCCGCCCGCATCGAGAAAGAAGGAGAAGTATTCCATGAACGAGTCGATGGGTCGCGGCGCCGCGGCTTCCTGGTCGCGCTCGACCGGCGCCAGTCCTCCGCGCTCGTGCTTCTCCTGCCACGCTGCAAGGAATTTCCCAAACGCTTTTAGATGTCCGGCCTCGCGGCTGTCATCTGGGAATTGAATTCCCAATGCAGCGACAAGCCGGTCGTACAGAGCCGGCAGGGGCGACACTCGCGCCGTCTCGCGGAGCCTGGCGAGCAGCGCCTCAAGTTCGCGCCAGCCCGTGCGCCGCAAGTCTGCGGCGAATAGCATTTGTTCGGTGGCGCGTATCGCCGTGTAGATCGAGGATCGGTTCTGGCTGGCGCGCCGGCGCGCGTCCTGCGCCAGCGCTTCGGGGAATCGCCAACGCGGCGCCAGCAGCACGCGCGTCAAACTGATGTTGTCGTGCAGCGAGTGGATCAGGTGCAGATAAGCGACCAGATTGCGCACCAGCGGCGTCCTGACAATCGACAGGCCGCGGATGTTGAAGTCGATTCCACGCCGGCGAAACTGCTCCACCAGCCGCTCGCGGTGTGCATGGCTCCGATAAAGCACCGCGATCTCGCCCAGCCGTTTGCCCCGCTTCTGCAGCCGCTCGACCTCATCCGCCACCCAGACCGCTTCGGCCCGCATGTCCGGTGCTTCCAGCAAAAAAACGCGCTCGCCTTCAGGATTCTCGGTGCGAAGCGGCGGCTTCGACTCATAACGGCCTTCATTCTTCTCGATCACCGCCTGGGATGCGCGGAGAATGCGGCGGCGGGAACGGTAGTTCCGGTTCAGGTAGACCGTCGCGTGTCCGCGAAAGGCGCGATCAAACATCTGGAAGGCTCCGCTCGAAGCGCCGCGGAAGCGGTAGATGGCCTGATCGTCGTCGCCCACGGCCGTGATGTTGTAGGGCGGCGCGACCAGCCGCCGCAGAATCTCCACCTGGGCGTAATTGGTGTCCTGATATTCGTCCACTAGGACGTATTTGAAGCGCCGGCGCAAACGTTCGAGTACTTCAGGTTCTTCATCCCAGAGCCGCAGCATTTTGCTCATCAGGCTGCCGAAGCTGGTGCAACCGGCCTGTTCCATCAGCTCGCGGCTGCGACGAAAAACGCGCGCGAGTTCTTCCTTTTTCGCGACCTCCGCGATCTCCATCGGGTCGGACGTGCGGCCCGCAAGCTGCGCCCGGCATTTTGCCACGTACGCAGCGAAGTCGTCCGGCTCAACCAATTCGTCCTGACAGCGGGAACAGAATTCGTTCAAGTCCTTGAGAAATGCGCCGGGCTCCGCCAGCTTCAGGTAATGCTGGAGTGCGAGGGAGCGCAGCCTCCAGCGCAGAAAGATCCAGAGGTCGACCTCATCGAGCAGTTGCTGGTCGAAGTCGTGTTCCGCCAGAACCTCAAGGCAGAAGGCGTGAAAGGTGGCGACCCTGGGCAGCTTCTCGAGATCAGGTAGCGCCTGCCGGACGCGATAGCTCATCTCACCCGCCGCCTTGTCCGTGTAGGTCAGCGCCAGGATGTTCTCGGGACCGGCCGCTCCGAGGTGGTCAACATCCGTCGAACCCTCGCCCAGTAAATGAACGATTCGCTCGGCGATCACGCGCGTTTTGCCGCTGCCGGGGCCGGCGATGATCAGCAGTGGTCCTGGACCGTGCTCGATTGCGGCACGCTGTTCAGGGTTCAGTTCCAGGGCGGGGGTCACGGTCACATTATTCCGCCAAGGCGGTCGGGATGACAAGCGGGGCGCCTTCAGGAACCGCAGCTCAAGGAAACGCGGGGTATAAAGAACTTACCGGCGGGCGCGCCGGAGACGGTCACGTCCGGGTGAGGTCGTTCGCACCTAAGCGTAATGAAGAGATCGGCTTAGGCGCAGTCCCGGTCCGCCCGAGTTTTGGCATGCGGAATGCTCCTCAAAGGCTGGAACGTTTCCGAACATCGGAGGTTGTGATATGACCAGTAGAAGTGTGCGACGAATTTTCGGGCCCCTGGTCCTGACGGCTGGCGTGTTGGCTGCCGGCCTTGTCGCCGCGGCGCCGGAGCCGCAGACAGATACGCAGAAGAGTCCCGCCGTTCGAACGGCGGATCGGAGGAGCGGATTTGGCAATCCCGAGTCGATTACGGGAACGCTCTCGATCGTTGAGCCGGACGAAGGACTGCTTATCGTGAAGAACCAAGGAGCCGGACAGTCGACAAACGTCAGCGGCGCCGCGGTCGTGACGCAGAATCCCGATGGATCCGCGACCACCGCCGACACGGACGTCTCGGCCGCGCCCGCGCCCGCCGAGACCAAGTATGAGTTCCGCGTGACCGCCCACACCCTGATCCGGTTGAATGGCCAGCGTGCCACTCTGCGCGATCTCGTGGGTATGCAGAACAAACAAGTCACCGTCCATTTCGTTCCCGAGCGCAATGGCAATTTCGCGGAAGGAATCGAAGTGGGATCGTAGGTCTGCATCGCAGCGCGCGCATACTTCCTCCGCTGTCGCGCGGGTGGCACGGCCGCGCTACGCCAACCGTCACTGCATCCTTGCGACCTTCAATAACGTTTCAACGCGCGGCGCGAGTACTTGCAGAGATACAAAGGGCGGAGCATCGCTCCGGCCGATGCTCCGCCCACCCCCTAGCGCGCAAACTTCTATTCCAAAACGTGAATGTTCTTTGCCGCGCAGATATCCTTGAGGATCTTCGGCCACACCGTGACGCTGACCTCGCCGAGATGCGCCTTGCGCAGCAGCAGCATCAAGGTGCGTGATTGTCCGATCCCGCCGCCGATGCTGAGCGGAATCTGATTCCGCAGAATGCCCTGGTGATAAGGGAACTTGAGGAAATCGAGCTGATTCGACATCTCCAACTGCTGCATGAGGGAGGCGGCATCGACGCGGATGCCCATCGAGCTCAGCTCGTGACGCCGCTTGGTGACGGGGTTCCAGACCAGGATGTCGCCGTTCAGGCCGTGCCGCAGCTCGCCGTCAGCCGAGCGCGTCTCCGTAATCCAGTCGTCATAGTCGGCGGCGCGCATTTCGTGCGGATAACCGTCAGCGAGCGGCCAGCCGATCCCGATGATGAAGATCGCGGGGAATTCCTGCAGGATTCTGGTTTCGCGCTGCTTGCGCGGCAGGTTGGGATACATCTGCAGGATGTCCTCCGCGTGCATGAACGTGAGCTTCTCCGGCAGGTTTGGATACTCATCCGACTTCAATTGCGGGAACACCTCCTGCAGGTACCATTCAGCGCCGACGATCACTTTCCAGATGCGGTTGACGACTTCCTTCAGGAAGCCCAGGTTGCGATCGGCCGCCGTGATGGCGCGCTCCCAATCCCACTGGTCCACGTAAGCGCTGTGATCGTGGTCGAGAAAATAATCCTTGCGGACGGCGCGCATGTCGGTGCAAAGCCCCTCGCCCGGCTTCATGCCGAACTGGGCCAGCGCCACGCGCTTCCACTTGGTGGCCGCCTGCACCACCTGGGCGTCGACGGGATGCAGGTCGCGGTCATTGGAGATGTGAAACTGAATCGGCGTGCGGGAGCCGTCGCGATCGAGCAGGTCGTTCACGCCGCTTTCCGCGTCCACAATCAGCGGAACAGTGACCATCATCAGATCGAGCTCGCGGCACAGGTTCAGCTCGATGTAGTTCTTGGCCGCGAAAATCGCCCGCTGCGTTTCTTTCCGGTCCAGGAGCGATTTGTAATGGCGCGGCAGGATCTGTTCCAGCTCCTCGTAGTCGCCGATCCCTGGCCCGGCGAGATCCGCTCTTTTGTCCAGTACGGCTCCGATAAGATTGCCCATGATTGTCCTCCATCGCGGGCCGGTGGTCCCGCAATTGGAGGTTAGCAACACAGCTTGCGAAAGTTTGTGACCATCCTCACAGGTGCGGGTGACAATTGTCATAAGCAGTCGACCGTTGAGAGTCAACAGTTGACAGTCCGCGAACGGCAACCGCGAACCGATAACCGGATTCATCGCGGACCTGCGGGAAGATGCTCCTCCAGATACCGCGCCAGCAGCGTATAGACGTGCAGCGTAGTTCCGGGCCCTTCGGAGATCGAGTGCGTGCGGCCGGGATACACCATGAAATCGAACTGCTTGCCGAGTTCGATCAGCCGGTTCACCAACAGCTCCGTGCCCGCGAAGTGCACGTTGTCGTCGCCCGATCCGTGGACGATCAGCAGATGGCCGCGCAGACCCGCGGCGAAGTTGATGGCGGAGCCCGAGCGATAGCCCTCCACGTTCTGCTGCGGCAGGCCCATGTAGCGCTCTTGATAGATGCTGTCGTAGAGCCGCTGATCGGGCACCGGCGCTACCGCCATTCCGACCTTGTAGAGATCGGGCGAGCGGAACATCAGATTCAGCGTGTTGGTTCCGCCGCCGCTCCATCCCCAAACGGCCACGCGCGAAGCATCCACGTAACGACGCGCCCGTTCGAGCTCGCGTAAGGCCGCAGCCTGGTCCTGGGACGACAGCACGCCGATCGATCCATACACGGACTTCCGCCAGGCGCGTCCCTTGGGCGCCGGCGTGCCGTGATTATCGAAGCTGACCACCAGGTAACCTTCGTTGGCCAGGGCGCGATGAAACAGCGTCTCGCGTCCGAACCAGGTGCGCAGTGTCGTCTGTCCCGCAGGTTCGCCATAGATGAAAACCAACACTGGATACTTTTTCGAAGCATCGAAGTCTGCCGGCTTGATCATCCACGCGTCTACGCTGACGCTGCCGCCGATGTCGAGCTTGAAGAACTCCGCGGGCGAGGCGATGAAGGGCTTCACTTTCGCCCGCAAATCGGCGTTATCTTCGAGCATACGCACCGACGCATGATCGGGCAGGCGGACGAGATCGATGACAGGCGGTTGATCGAAGCTCGCGGCCGTGTGAAAGGCCCAGGCGCAGCCTGGCGCCATCTGGTAGGAGTGAACGCCTGGCGCGCCTGCAGGCGTCACCCGTACCGGATCGCCCGTGCCGTCCAGGCGCGTCCGGTACAGATAGCGCTCGGTCGCGTTCTCCGGCGAGGCGATGTAGTACACCCACTGATCGTCCTTATCGAGGCCTTCCACACTGACCACGTCGAAGTCGCCGTGCGTCACCAGGGTGGCTGCGCCGCTCGATCGCGAAATCAGGTAGAGATGCCGCCAGTTGTCCTTGTCGCTCTCCCAGAGCAGATCCTTGCCGTCGTGGACCCAGCGCAGATCATTGACCACGTCGAGCCACGCCGCGTCCTGATCATGATAAAGCTCGCGTACCGCGCCGGTGGCTGCGTTCCCGAGTAGAACGTCATTCGTATTCTGCAGGCGATTCAGATGCTCCATGGCGATTTCGTCGGAGTTGCCGGCCCATTCCATGCGCGCGATGTAGTTGTCGCGCGGATCGCCGGGAACATTCATCCAAGCGACTGGGCCGCCGTCGGCGCTGACCACTCCGACGCGGGCGGCCGGATTGGTGGTGCCCGCCTCGGGATAGCCGTAGCTCTGAATCGTGGGATAGACGCCATAATCGGGATAGGGAATGCCAGTCACGACGTGATGCGGCCCTCCGGAGTCGTAGACGAGCGTGTAATCCTTCACGCCGTCGTCGTTGAACTGCCAGAAGGCGATGCGGCGGCTGTCCGGGCTCCAGCGAAAGCCATCGCGAATGTCGAATTCTTCCTCATAGACCCAGTCGGAGGTGCCATTGATGATCGTGTCGGAGCCGTCGCTCGTGAGCAGAGCGATTTTGCCTGTCTTCAGGTCCTCGGAATAGAGGTTGTGGTCGTGAACGTACGCCACGCGCGAGCCATCGGGCGAGAACTTGGCGAATTGGAGGGATTGCGGCGGCGCGGTGCCGCCCAACTTCTTCAGCGCGCCGCTCTGGCGGTCAAGCACCCAGAAATCGCCTTCCGTCGCGCGGCGCCACACGCGCTTGCCCTTGGTGAAGATCAGCAGGCGGCTCAGGTCGTCGGATAAGGCATAGTCCTCGATCTCGAACGGCGCCTTGGCGCCCGGCGGAACGAGCTGGGAAGGCGAAACCAGCACCTCGCGCTTGCCGGTCGAGGTGTCGTAACGAACGATGTCGGACGCGTCCTTCGCGGACGCCGAGGGCTCGACGGTCACGTAGGCGTCGCCCCCGCTGATCCACCGCGCTGGACCAAATCGCTTTTCTACGAATTCGCGGGTCGAGAAGATCTGCCGCAGAGTGTCGTTGAGCTTCGCGTTCTCCTGAGCGTCGAGCTTACGGCGAGAACCGCCGAGCACGATCACCAGGACTCCCAGCAGCACAACTATGGGGCGCACTGTGGATTCCCGCTTGCGCGGGAATGACGGCATGGCTGGATTCGCAGGGTTCAAAATCGCGTGTGGTGCCAACGGTTGCCTCCGGTATGACTGCCGCGGTTCTATCGTGCTCGTGCCGGGAGTCGAGAGGGCAAGATACACCGAAGCAACGCGGACCGCAATGCGCGCAACCCTGCCCTCCAGCGCTCCATCCCGCCCATTCGGTGTGTCTCAGTTTCTGGTGCAGGCTTCCCAGCCTGCATTCGGCTTGCGGCAGGCAAGATGTCTTGGAGCAGGGCAGGCAGGATGCCTGCACTACAAACCGAGGCACTATCGCCGCGTCCCTTTTGCTGCCGGAGGTCAGCCAGGAGCGGATGGAGTTCCAACCACATCGCCATCGGCGAATTGCGCAGCTCGCGGCGGCACTGGCGGAATCGGCCCTGCCACTCTGGGTGGTAGTTCCCTTCCTGGTCCGGGCAGTAGCGGATCCGCTCCCCAAAGCGCGGCCGGCCCAGTGAGCACACCCTGGAGCGGAGGCCGGTTTCCATTCACGGTCCATATGTGGATCCCCGCCTTCGCTGATTGAATGAAGGCGCTGGAGTTGATGCATGTCCGACGAATGTCATTCTCGCGAAAGCGGGAATCCACCGAGTTCTCACACGGGCTCCCAAGAGGAGGGTTGTTTTCCTTGATTCTTCTGTCCTCTCTCTCCGGGAGTGGGTGGATCCGCTGGCGGCGCTTTCATCAGCCGCAGCGGGCCGGGTGAGGGGATTCTCCGAAGCTACCGTTCTCATCTGCTCTATGTTTGGTGAAACTCAACAGCGCCGTCTGTCAGCGCTGCGGCGGGGTGGGACTGGTCGCGGGCTGATCAGGAGCGCTCACGCCTCGGAAGGCGCGGTGCCTTCGAATCGGATAGTATGCGCGACCTGGGCACGTTGGAAGTCCGTGTTGCTCATGGACACGATAATGTTGCGCGCCCAGAACATCAGCACCCGGGCGCGGAACTCGGTCCCGAAGCTTACCGGGAACCAGACGCCGTCCGGCTGGCGTGCATATTCCACGTTGAAGCCCACGCCGGGCAGGTCCACCAGGAATCTGCGGATCAGGAAGGGAATGGGCCGCGAGAGCTTGGTGTAGACGCGCACCGGCTCGAAATCGGCCACGTCAATGTCGGCCTCGCCGGCCCAGTCGATGTCGGAGCGGTCCTTGGGCCCGAACTTGAGTCGATAAGCGGGCCTGCCATGAATGACCTCCTGGCCGAGCAGTTGGTAGCGGTAGTCCTTCTGGTGTTGCGTCGTCAATGGGAAGAGGTCGCTGCCGATGCCGTCTTTCGATTTGTCGTTCAGCAGATCGTCGCGAAAGTCCTGCGCCATGTCGCCATCGATGCTGTCCTCCTCATTCAGCCTCACCGAAACGCCACCCTGCGCGGATGGGGGAACCTCTTTGCCCTGAAACGCGATATAGCGGCCCTTGTGGCGGTAATAGCCTTCAACGTGGGTAAGTTCCTTCTTGGTTCCATCCGGCGTCGGCGTCACCGTGTACTCGCTGGTGACGTCGCGCATCCGGGTGCCATTGGCCTTCTGCAGCAGGACGCGAATGCGCTGGTGGTAGATGTACTCGCTGCGCAGCGCCTCCGCACGATCTTGATTGGCGGCGACGCGAGCCATGATATCCTCGGCGGTGAGCGGCGCACCGACTGGCGTCGCGGGCGGCGCATCTGAAGGAGCGACACGGGACTTTGGCGCTTCGATCGCAGGGGCGGATGTCGCAGTCGACGAAGGAACCGCAGCAGGCGCGGAGGCGCTTGTCTGGACCTGACTGCCCTCTGGGACGGCGATCAGCCAGAGAATCGCGGCGAGACGAAGCGCGAGCATGCGGCTGCTAATCCTCCTGACTCCATTACGCAGGAAGGCCGCGTCCGGGTGCAAAAAGACTGCCGCCTGGGGCAGGCGCGCTACTGCGTGCCGCTGATCGGGATTGCCCGCTAACTAAAATTCACGAAATCGGGATCCGGTAAATATTTCTCCGAATGGTCCTTACCGTGTACGAGTATTTCTCCGGCCCAAGCGCTGAATCCACTCCTCTTGGCAGTACGACCCCTTTATTCCACTTCTTTAAGTCTTCAGGACTGGGCAGTCCTTCCGACGGCAACTCCGGCAGCCCGCGTCCGCGACTCACAGGCAACAAGTGGGCTTGTGAGTATGAGTTAGGTCCCAGTATGTATTGCACGGCCAGACGCTTCCCATCCAGGCTCCAAATTGCAACACAATTCCCGCAAACCGGCACTGGTCTTCCCCCGCCGTACGGATAGGCCAGGGTTCGATAAGGATAATCTTTATCCGCGTCGTCCTTCTGGAAGACCATCATCCGTTGCCCGTCCGGCGACACCGCGGTCAGATCCAGAATCGGTTGCTCCAGCAACTTCTTCCTGCCCGAGCCGTCCTGCGGCCGCGTGTAAATGTAATTGTTTCCGCCTTCGCTCGCCCGGTAGACCAGATTTCCATTCGGCAGAAACATCGGTTCGTCCTCGTTCTCGACTGAGGGCAGTTGCTGAGGCGAACTCCGATGGTCGGTCGATGCTAACCACAAATGCGCGATTCCTTTTTCGTCCTTTTTCACGAAGGCCACCCGGGTTGCGTCCTTTGTCACCGCATAACTTGCGTAGTAATCCGGAAGGGTCGCGTCTATTCCATATCCCGGTACAACCCGGTCGCTCCTCCCGCTCGCGAGCTCTGTGCTCCACAATTCGACGATGTCGTTCTGCCCGGCCCTCTTCAAGTAAAACAACTTCGTTCCGTCCGTTGAAAACGTCGTGGAGAACGCGTCTCCTTCGGACGACATCTGGTGCTCCCCTTTTGCATCGTGAATCCAGATCGTAAAATATTCTGTCCCCACGGATGTTAGAAACGACCTCCCGTCCCGCGCCATCGCGATCCCTTCTTCTTCCGTTGGACCGGACGTCACCTGCTCCGGCTCTCCTTGAGGGAACCGTTGTCTCCAGATGTGATACCGCCCACCCTGGTTCGTGCTCAAGTAAATCCAGTTCCCATCCGGCGACCAGGCTCCTGTCGAACATGTCGCGCCTGCGGGCCCAACCAACCGCTCCTTGCCGCTGCCGTCGAATGGCACTACGCGGCACTGCACCCTTTCTCCTGTCTCGTTCATCTCACTCGCTATCAAAACCCACTTCCCGTCCGGCGACAGATAAGAGTGGTGTGCCATGCTCCGATTTCCCACAGGCGCATAGACATCCCGGCTCTGTGCCCGCGCCTCGTCCGTCGTCACCACGCCCATATGAAGCCCGCCCTTGATCTCTGAAAACAGAAGCCGCTTTCCACCCTCAATCCAGGTTAGCGAGGATGCGTTGCGCAAGATCAGGTGCGGTTCTCCTCCCAGCACGGGTCCTTCCCACGTATCCCACGG